>Ga0247764_1000051_pt1 | contig 48440 bp, 45 predicted proteins | sample UWRJL051202B4_FD_179932 | JGI IMG/M metagenome (GOLD analysis project Ga0247764, IMG submission 179932) | Plant litter microbial communities from Arlington Agricultural Research Station in Wisconsin, United States - UWRJ-L051-202B-4 | ecosystem: Environmental > Terrestrial > Plant litter >...
CAGCAGACCGGCTTCGAGCGCGCGCGTGTGCGGCTTGAAGGATTTCTTGAAGAAACTCTTAAGGGAGTAACCACTGGGATCGGTGTACTTGAGCGGATTGTTCCACGCGTAGCTGTACGGGTTGAGCAACTGGCTCTCGTCGAGGGACTGCACGATCGGGTCCGGTGACAGCACGCGGCCGGTCGTGCCCGCAGGTGGCAAACTGGCGCAGGTTCTCGCCGCGATCTCAGAGCAGTTCGCGCTCATCAAACCGAAAACGGCGCTGGACGCGGCCCGTGTGATCAACGAGGCTGTAAAGAAAGTCGGCGTCGAGCCTGGCTTTGCGAAATTCGCCGCAGACGGCACTATCACGCTGATCAACGCGGCCGGCGTCGTGACGACCCTCGGAATCGACGGGCCATCGTGGTGAGCCGCGCCGGCGTGACACTCTTAAGCCTGGGATTGTGACGATGACCGTGAGCCCCGAACTTCGTGCCTACCTCCGTCGCATGATCGACGAGGCGCGCAATGCGTCCGTCGAGTCGACCCTGCGCGACGTCGCTCTCGCGACGGATGCTTTGCCCGTGCATATCGATATGGGCGGCGCGCTCGTTGTTACGACGGAAGGGGCCGTGCTGGAGTACGACTTCGAAGCCGATGCGACATCCGTGGCGCCCGAGAATTTCCGGCTCGCCGCGCTCGCTAAAGCCGCGCGACGCTTTCCGGAGCTGCAAGATCTGGCACCCCGCCGGCCCGAGAATGCAGTGACCTGCCCTGCGTGTGCGGGAACTGGCGTGATACTGGGCAAAATGGATTGCGGCACGTGCATGAGCCTGGGATGGGTAGCAACCTAGGTGCGGGGCTTGAGGTCTCGGGGACCAGCACGTGCTGTATTCGGTGCGTTCGGATCGGTAATTCTGCCAGATGATCGACTACAACATCCTGTCCGCTGGTTATTGGATAAAAGAACGGTGCGCCGTCAGATGGTAAGTGCACGGTGAATTTCCGCAGCCACCGACGAAAGCGAAAGCGCTTGCATGTCGTCTGAGGAGGCTACGGCCCTTGCCGCGGAGAGCCAAGTCGCTGAAAAGGAATGTCGCTTCCGAAAACGTCGGTCCAGTCCATCATGGGAGCGATATTGATTCTTGAAGCCGTGCTGCCCATCGCGAATTTCCGAAAGCCAGTTGGAATCCCGACTTGCAGGTGAGCGACTCAGCTAGCAAAATTTGGTGGGTAACTTTGCGGGTAACAGCAATCGCGACGAGCGAAGGAATGCTGAATGAACAAACACTCATATCGAAGGTTCGAGTCCTCTCCCGGACCGCTGCCTCTTCACGCTTAAATCTATCGCCGCCGCTGCGGGGAGTCGCACCGGGGCGATAACAGGCTGATCGTGTTTCGTATTGATTGGCAAGCTCCACGGGTCTACGCCTTCTCCTACCCCCCGCCCGGTCTGCAAATGACTAGCCGCGATTAGCTCTCGTGCTGCCAGTTTCGCCGTGCCGCCCGCCGAACGAAATCGCGCGTTCCCTCTGGGAGCCTGTTCGGGCGGGCATCGGGGATCGTTTGCGCCAGCGGTCATCACTAGGAGTCAAACAGCAGTCGGCACGAGCGGCACGCCCAGCTTTGGCGCGCGAGCACACATTCTCTCCACAGCAAGCTCTGCGCTGGAATAACGCGTCGCTGTGATGCCACAATGACCTGGCGTGGACCACCATGGAGTGAATATCGAGATGACGGCGGAAGTGCGAATCGTGGACTTTCCGGAAACACGCGTTGCCGTGCTGGAGCACAGGAGTCCGCCCGAGCTCGAGAATCTGAGCGTACGCAAGCTCGTCGAGTGGCGCATGGCCAATCGGCTGCATCCTGATCGACATCGCAGTTACGGGGTTCACTACAACGATCCGCGCAAGGTGCCCGCGGCAGACTATCGCGTCGATCTGTGCATTTCCGTCGAGAACGAAATCGCCCCCAACTCACACGGCATCGTGAACAAAGTGATTCCGGGCGGCCGTTGCGCAGTGGCTCGTCACGTCGGTCCGCGCGACAACATCAGCACCGCCTATTTTCTCAACGACGTGTGGTTTCCCGCGAGTGGGGAGACGCTGCGCGATTATCCAATTTTCTTTCACTACGTGAATGTCGGCCCGCAGATCGTACCGGCAGACATGATCACGGATGTGTATTTGCCGCTGAAGTAAAGCCGGCCGGACATGCTTGCTTCGCTGGCTCTGGTGTCGCTCGCGCGCTATGGTGGGTGGCATGTCCAAGATCCTCATCGCCATGGCGCTGGAAAGCGAGTCGCAAGGCCTCCTCGAGACGACCGGCATTCCGATCCTGTACACCGGTGTGGGCAAGATCAATGCTACGTACGCGCTTACGCGGCGCCTCGCAGAATATGCGTGCGCTGGCGTGCCAATGCCGCACGTCGTGAATTTCGGGTCTGCCGGCAGTCGAACGCTGAGCCGAGGTTCTGTCGTGGCCTGCCGTCGCTTCGTCCAGCGAGACATGGATGTAACCGCATTAGGATTCGGCCTGGGCGTCACCCCTTTCGATGACACTCCAAGCGTTCTCGAGTTTCCGGTGACTACGCAAGAGCTGCCGCTGTATACGTGTAGCAGCGGCGATTCGTTCGAGACCGGCACATCATTGTCCGGCGCGGCAGACGTCATCGACATGGAGGCGTACGCTCTGGCAAAGGTATGCTGGGCGTTCGAGGCGCCCTTCAGTTGCGTCAAGTTCATCACCGACGGCGCAAACGAAACCGCCTCGACGGACTGGATCGAAAATGTTCCGGCGGCCGCCGTGCACTTCGAAAGACTGTGCCGCGCATTCTTCGGTGGCGATGCATGCACGCGAGCTTGATCCGCAAACCTGCACGTCGCGTGCTTCGAATCCCCCGGCCCATTGCGAATGCAAACGCGCGCTTGATCTGCATTCCCTACGCCGGGGGCATCGGGTGGCGCGACCCAAGGTGCACATTCGCCGGGCTCGATGGTGCGTGTCATGAGAGCACGCACGGCGGCGAGATCCGCAACTGATGGCGTGAATGAGCTCGTGTCACGAGCATCAGCACCGAGCAGGTGGCCGCTTGGATCCACCATCATGCCTGCCATGGGCCCCACTCTTCGATTGAACCTCTCGTGCGGCGACGCGAGCTGAAAATCGATACCCAGTCGCTGTATCGCCTGACTCCAGTGACGCAGTGTTTTCGAGATCTCTGCAATGAACTGTCTGCGCATCACTACGTTGATCGCTTCCGTTGCGGGAAGCGTACGCGTGCCGATCTCGCCGCCTTCGTAGGAGTCCACCTCTACTCCGGTATGTTCCTGTGCGTCGAAGTTGCGTGGGCTGCGTACTCCGATCGGGAACATTTCCGACGCGTGCCTCGACTGGTCGTGACCGAATAGATCGAAGACCTCGGACGCCCAGAAATTCAAATACCGCTGGATCGTCGGCAAGGGAATACCGCCGTATTCGAAGATGTCGAGACGGTCATGCTCACGAGTGAGACGGGCGCTTTGCACCAACGTGCGCTCCAGGCCCCGGCTGCCGAGCGCGATATGCATTGGCTCCTCCAACAGGATGAAGCCACGCGCTTCTGCCAAACCGCGGAACGCGCCATTGCGGACGGCATCGATCTGATAACGCCCATCGCGATCGGCCAGGAAGCACCACATGAAGTGGGCCAGCCAATCGTCGGTTTTGTGATTGAACGCATGCAGCAGCCGCGGAGTCGCACCTCCGCACGCGCGCGCAAGCGACTGCTCCGCTTCGTCGGTTCCATCTTCGCCGAAGTGGGCCAGCAGCACGTGCACGATCGACCACGAGTGACGAGCCTCTTCCAACAGGAACTGCAGCAGATGCTGCAGATCGTGGAAGCTCGGCGCGGTACGGGTGAGGCCCTCACTTTGCTCGATCGAGCCATTTTCCGCGTCGGCCTGCACGACGACGTGATCGAGCAACAGATACTTGTAGTCCTCCGGTACTTCGCGCCACTTTCTCTCGCCTTTGTGCTCGCCGAACCTGATGAACTCGTCCGCAACCGGCACAGAGTAAATGCCCCACTGATAATCCGCCGGCCGCAGCGTGCGCGGCTGCGACCATGTGCTCGGTGTGAGGCGCCCCGTGGGATACCGGAACTCCATCGGGGTTCCCAGAAACTCCGAGGGCCCCGCTTCGCGCCACCAACGTGAGAATCGGGCTTGGTCTGCGTCGAGTTGCCGCGCGAGCGCCGGATCGTCTTCCAACCCGACATTGTTCGGAATAGGCATGACGGACTTCCGGATCAGGCGACGACAGGCAGGTCAGGTTGCCGCGTTCCGGCGCGAAACGATTCGACGAACATTTCCATGACGCGCTGATGATCCCGCACCACGCGATGAATCGTGGCGGGACTGAAGAGCTCCGCCGCGTATTCGACAACGACCTCCAATTGAGCTCCCGCGGCGCCTGCTCGTTCACCAGCTTGCCAACGTGTTTCGCAAACGCGCGTAATACGGGGTGCTCGAACAAGAGCGCCAGTGGAATATCGATCTGCAGAGCCTGGCGAACTCGCAGGAGAAGCTGCGATGCCAGGAGCGAATGGCCTCCGCGAGCAAAGAAGTTGTCTTCGACACCGATATGCTCGGCACCGAGTACATCCGCCCAGATCGAGCAAAGCATTTTTTCGAGCTCGCTACGCGGGCGACGTATTCGGATGAAGCTGCTGCACTCAGCGGCTCGGGCAGATTGAGCCGATCGAGTTTGCCGTTGGGTAGGCGTGGTTCGGGCGCGATTCCGCATCGTCATTCTCGAGATTTGCTCAGCGTTCACTCACGTGATCGCCTACGTACTCGCCAAGTCACCTTGCGTGACCCTCTGCATCGAAGGCCTCCGCCGCTTCGTTACCTCCACGACTGCTTCGATTGCTACCAGCCTCGCAGGTGGGAACGAATCCCTTCACCGCGTGCTTGCGCCGCGTCTGCATCGGTCGGAATGACGAGCAGTTCCTTCGGGAAGCGCTTCGCCAGCCGCTCGCGGCGTGCCCGGAAATTCTCGACGTGCGGCAGCACTTTCGGCAACGGCCGCGGCGTCGGGCTCCAGCTCTTGAGCATGAAGTTGAGCAACTTGGGCGGAACATCCGAGTCATACCCGTTGCGGGCTGGGTTCGAGCGCGGATAGAACGTACTCATGGCGAATCTCCAAACCGATCGGGAGAGAATGGCGCCGCATCGACGAAGGGCGTGCGTTCCATGGCGAGGTCCGCCACGAGTCGTCCCGTCGCAGGCGCGAGCGTCATGCCGAGCATGTTGTGACCTGCGGCAACCAGCGCGTTTCGCACGCTGCGCGGTCTGCCGATGATGGGCAGGCTATCCCAGGTCATGGGGCGCCAGCCCATCCACTTCTGTCTCACGGCGCGCTCGCGAGGCATTTCGATGAACTGCTCCGCCGATGCCAGGAGCTGACGCACGCGGCGCTCGGGAATCGAACTGTCGAAGCCAGCGAACTCCATGATCGAGCCCAATCTCAGACCCGATGCGAACGGTGTCGCGACGACGTTGTGCTCGGGAAACAGCATGGCAAGCGACGGGCACGCCGCCGGTCGATCCACCATGATCGAGTAGCCCTTGCCGGGTTCCACCGGAATATCGAGCTTCAGCAGGCGCTGCAGCTGTGCGCTCCACGAACCGAGCGCGAACACATACTGGTCGGCAACATACTCGCCTTTCTCCGTGACTACTCTATCGATACGCCCGTCCGACACGCGTACTTCACGCACGGCGGTGTGTGAACGAACCTCTGCACCGCCCGCTTTCAGCAGCGAAAGCCAGCTCTGATAGAGCCGATCGGGCTGAAGGAACGCGTCACCGGAGAACAGCACGCCACCGCACACTTGCGGCAACACGCCTGGAGTCAGACTGCGAATGCGATCAGGACTTACGACCTTGGCAGTCACACCGAGGTCGCGTAGCTGCGCCAGCTCCGTCGACTCGTACTCGCGTAGCGCGCGCTCCGAACGGAACAGATACAGATTGCCGGCGTCCTGCCATCCTGCGTCGAGGGCTGGATCTGAAACGAGGTTCCGATACTCGGCGGCCGAAGCGTCGAGCAACAGCTTCAGGTGCCGCGCCGCTCGCAAGGCGGTCCCGGATTCGCAGCGACGCCAGAAGTGATACAGCCATCGCAACAGAGCCGGCCGCATCTGCGGGGCGATGCGGAAGGTCGCGTTCGAGTCGAACAACGATCGCAGTGCTTTGCCCGGGATTCCGGGGACGGCGAGCGGAAGAATATGACTGGGGCAAATGTGCCCGCAATTGCCGAACGAACAAGCCTGTCCTGGCTCGCCCTGATCGATCAGCTTGACCCTCAGACCAGCGCGCTGCAGGTAATATGCGCTCGCCAAGCCGATGATGCCGGCGCCGATGACCAGCACATCGGTCGATTCATCGCTCACAAGGCAATGCCGTTGCGGAACGGGTCATCAGCCTGCCGGATGATCGTCCCCTCGTTGCAGAGATAAGCGCGGCCCCGAATGCTCGGCAGCACGCGCCCCTGCGCGTCGTGGCGATAGCTCGCCGCGAAGCGTCCGCCGATCACGCTTTCCTGAACCCACTCCTCGCCCGCACTCAGCTCGCCCCGGGCCGCGAGGCAGGCGAGCTTCGCGCTGGTGCCGGTGCCGCACGGCGAGCGATCGTATTGAGCACCGGGGCACAGAACGAAATTGCGGCTGTCGACTCCTGCGGTCTCCGAGTGCGAGAACAGCTCGATGTGATCGATCTCGGCGCCATCGCGACCCGTAATTCCTTTTTCCTGCAATGCCGCCTTGATCTGCGTCGTGATACGGGTCAGCTCGGGGATGAAGGCCGGCTTGATGGGCATGTGCGCCCAATCGACCAGGAAGAACCAGTTGCCACCCCACGCCACATCGCCGCGGATCACGCCGAGGCCTTCCACATCGACCTCGACGTCGGTCGCGTGCACGAAACTCGGTACGTTCTCCAGTTTGGCTTCGTTCGGACCCAGGAGGTCGAGCGTCACCACCCCGACCGGCGTCTCCAGCCTGATGTGCGAATCGAGCGCACGGCCGAGATACGCAAGCGTCACGGCGACGCCGATCGAGCCATGCCCGCACATACCCAGGAAACCCGCATTGTTGAAAAAGATGACGCCCGCCGTGCACGACGTATCGACCGGATCACACAGCAGAGCGCCCACTAATGCATCACTGCCGCGCGGCTCCAGAATCAATGCGCGACGGACGTCATCGAAATCGCGCCTGAATACCTGCAATTTCTCACGCAGATCGCCGCGCCCGAGATCCGGGCCGCCGCTCACGACGACCCGTGTTGGCTCGCCTTCCGTATGCGAATCGATCACGCGCATCACTTGCTCCACGCGTTCCACCAGCGATTGAATTGATGCCAGGCCGACTCGACGTGCGCGCGCTGGGAGTCGCTCAGCGCATCGTCAGCGTTGATGTGCCACGCGTACTCGGGGTTGCCGGCCAACACCATGAGATGCTTGTAGTACAGCACCAAGTCCGGCCCCTCATCGAATGATGACAATACGGCCAGTGCCCGCTCGAGCTCCATTGCATCACGGCAGGCCTGCGCTTCGCCTGCGGCTGCCCGAGTACACAGGTCGATCAGACGCAGCACCTGCACCGGCAGTGCATTGCCGACGCCGGTAATCGCGCCCCGGGCGCCGCAGCGGACGTAACCGTGCACGACCTGGGTGTCGACGCCGACCATCAGGGTGATATCGGGATCTCCGCTCGTGATGTGCTCCGCCGCGTAGGTGAGCGACGCCGCGCCACCAAATTCCTTGAAACCCACCAGATTGGAATGCGCCCTGCGCAGCTGGAAGAACAGATCCTGCCGCGTTTCAAATCCGTAGTACGGGCTGTTGTAGATCACGGCGGGCAGGCCATCTGCGGCCTTCAGCACGCTCGAGAAATGGTTGCGCTGAGCTGAGGGTGAGCTCCCGCGCGAAAGCACACGAGGAATCACCATCAGGCCCTGAGCCCCGCTCCTCCGGGCATGCGCAGCCAACGCTGCGGCTCGCGCGGTGCTTTGCGCACCGGTTCCAACGATGACGGGCACGCCGTTCTTCACCAGCGCTTCGACACCCTGCATGCGCTGCTCGTCGGATAGGAGCGGCCAATCGCCCATCGAGCCGCAGTAGACGACAGCGCGCATTCCGAGGTTGACCAGTTCCCGGCCTTTCGCGGCCAGCGCATCGAAATCGGGCTGGGCCGCTTGCGAGACGGGAGTCATCAACGCCGGAATACAGCCGGAAAACAGTGGTTGTGAGTCACTCATGATGGATACCCGGTAGCGTTAGAGAGTTGGCGTTCGCCTTGCCGGCGCGAGACTAGAGGCCGTTTCGCGCGATGTCTTGTCAATGGGCATACCGGGCGCTGCGGTTTTGGCATAATTTGCGCGTGCCGCCGCCTGCAAAAATTGCTTCGTTCCTCAGCAGCCTCCGCGACCCGTTCACCGCCGGCGCGCTCTTCGATCACCTGCCCGACATCGTCTATTTCATCAAGGACGGCGCGGGACGCTACCTCGAGGTCAACGAAACACTGGTGCGGCGCTGTGGCTGCGCGCGCAAGTCCGATGTGATCGGGCGTTCGCCCTCCCAACTCTTCGGCGCAGAGCTGGGCGTTCACTATGAGAAGCAGGACCGCACGGTTCTCGACCGCGGCCGCGCGCTCATCAACCTGCTGGAGCTGCACGTCTACGCGAGCCGTGAGGAAGGCTGGTGCCTCACGACCAAGCTGCCGCTGCGCGATAAGCGTAACGTCGTCATCGGCCTCGTCGGCGTTTCGCAGGATCTCAAGATGCCGGATCTCAGCTCGGAAGACTTCCAGCACATTGCGGATGCCATCGACATTGCCCAGGAGAATCTCTTGGCAACGACGACGGTGGCGATGATGGCCGACACCGCGAAGATGTCGGCCTACCAGTTCGATCGGCGCATGAAGCGCGTGTTCGGGATTTCGGCCGGCGAATGGCTCCTGAAGGCGCGCCTCACGATCGCTCGCGATCGGCTGATCGAGACCGACCTGTCGATTGCCGCCATAGCGCTCGAGGTCGGGTATGCCGACCAGAGCTCTTTCTCCCGGCAATTTCGTCAGACCATCGGGCTGCCGCCCCTGGCGTTCCGGAAGATGCACGAGCGCACGGCGTCGTCCGAGCGCTGAGTCGATCCGCGTGCGGATCATGGCGTGGGCGGAGCCAGATTGCGCATGAGGAACTCGAACCTTCGCCGGTTGTAGTACGGCACGGGAGCGAGCCAATGATCCGCGTTCGGCACGATCAGCAGCTCGAAAGGTTTGTTAGCCGCGGACAGCGCGTCAACCAAACGCAGTGTCGCGGCAAGAGGCACGTTCTCGTCCAGCTCTCCGTGTACCAGGAACAGCTTGCCCTGGAGCTTGCTGGCCCAGGTGATGTTCGAGTTCGCGTCGTAGTGAGGGCCGAGCGGGAAACCCATCCACTGCTCGTTCCAGACGGCCTTGTCGAGTCGATTGTCGTGATTGCCCGAGGCGGCAACGCCCACCTTGTAGAAATCCGGGCGTTCGGTCATCGCGCGAAACACATCGTAGGCGCCTGCCGAATAGCCATAAATGCCGACATTCGTCACGTCCATGTAGCTACGCTTGGCGCTCACCGCCTTGATCGCGGCGACATGATCGTCGAGCCCGACAGCATGCAGGTTGTGCCACGCCGGATCCAGAAAGGCCCTGCCCCGCCCGGAGGTGCCGTGCCCGTCTACGACGATCACGACGAACCCCAGCTCAGCCACTGCAAAGGCCGCATCGACTCGCAGACCCTCCGTGAATGATTTGGGCGTCGTGATGGCGTGGGGACCGGCGTAGATGAACTCCACGATCGGATATCGCTTGTTCGGATCAAACGTCGAGGGCTTGTAGATAGCGCCGTACAGCGCCGTCTCGCCATCTGCGGCAGTCGCTGTGAATGGTTCTGGCAGGATGAGCTTGCGCTTCGTCAGCTCGCTGATATCAGCGTCCTGAAGCTTCATCACTACGGCGCCGCTACGAGTGCTGCGCAAGGTCGTGGTCGTGGGCCGGTCGATGAGCGACTGGTTGTCCACGAAGAACCGGCCGTCCGGCGACACAGACACGTCATGATCCAACGCTTCGGGCGTCAGCAGCTTCGTGCTTCGCCCCTCGCGATCGACGCTGTAGAGACTGCGAACGTACGGATCGCGGCCTGCTTCCCGGCCGCGACCCACCACGAACAGGTGATGGCCGGATTTTTCGGCAGCCGGCACGTCTGCAACCGTCCACTGGCCCGTCGTCAGCTGGTGGCGCTTGCCCGAGCGATCAATCAGGAATGCTTCATTCCAGCCTTGCACCTCACCCATCCAGGCGACTGCGTCCACTCCTTCCAGGTAGTACCAGCGGTGGGCGTACCAGTCGACGAATCGATTCGACGTCTCGGAAGCCAGCACTGACGAGCGGCCGGTCGACGCATCGATCGAATACAGCTGCATCGATCCGTAGCCGCGGGTGACGATCCGTTGGAAAATCGCCTTGCTGTCCGCCGTCCACTCGAACTCAGGACCACCCCAGTAGAGCGACTCATAGGTCGGCGAGCCGACCGTAATCGTCGCGCCCGAGGCGGCGTTGACGATCAACGTCTGGGCCACGGGAACATGCTCGTCCCCGGTCAGCGGATACACATAGTCATACACCCGCGGCGGCCCTCCGCCGGGTGGCGTCGACTGAACCGCGCTGAGATGCCGTGCGCCGTCCAGGTTCATGCGGTAGGTGACAAACCGGGTCGAGTCAGGCGACCAGACGACGTCCGGATCGAGCGTCGGCACGGATGTTCCCTGCTTCGTCATCTGCCTGAGGCTGGCGATCGGGCGTGCGTACGCGTGCTCCGAAGAACCATCGGTTGTAAGCTGGCGCGACTTGCCGGTGGTCCTGTCTTCCAGATACAGGTTGAAATCCTGGACTCGCACCTGCCAGTGTTTGTCCGGCGATAAACCGGTTTTCTTCTCGGAAGGCGTCAGCTGCTCATCGCGAGAGGACCACTTCCATCGCTGGCCGGCATGATCGAAAGACACCTCGTCCTTGTCGAAGTCGTACGACAGCCCTTCGAACTTCGGGTCCTTGTCCGACACCTTGCGCAGTGCTGCTTCGAGCTTGGCGCGATCGAACAACGGTGAGATGGACTTCCTGTCCGGATCCACCCGCAGGTAGTCGACTCCATCGGCCCGATCGGCAGCGAACCAGAACTGCGAACCTTTCTCGCGCCAGGTCGGAACGACGCGCTCGCCCCGGACGAGCTTTTCCAACTCGTCCGGGATGAGCGTCAGCGCGCGATCGATCGCGGACTGCCGTGCGGCATCTTCGGGCACCGGCGCCGCCTGAAGCGACGGCGCCGCGCAGAGGGTTAGTGCCGCACACCACAAATACCGCATCGACGATGTCATGGAGCCGATCTCTCGCCGTCAGAACTTCTTGCCGACCTCAATGAACATCACGCGTCCGCGAATGTCCACGCGACTCGGATCGAACGACGAAATCCGCCCAACCGCGTTATCGATGAACGGGAAGTCCTTGTCGAACAGGTTCCGAACGCCGCCCGTGACCGATAGACCGTCATACCACACGGCGCCGCCACGGTACTGATAGGAGGCGGTGAGATCCACAGTCGTGTACCCGCTCACCTCTTCCCGAATCGACGAGCCTGACCCCGCCGGAGGATTGAGGATGGCCGATGTCGCGATATCGTTGTGGTAGCTCGAGCTCGTGCGCACGAACAGGTTCGCGCCCCACACCAGGTCGGCACTGTTCCATCCTGCACGGAATGTCGCGCGTAGACGATCTGGCCCCAGGTACGTTCCGGCGAGCTCCTTCTCCGGCAAGCTCGGATTCACCTGCTCCAGGAACTCGGAGGTATAGGACAGACCCGTACCGATCGTGAGACGTTGGCCCTGAAGCAAGAAGGCATACGAGGCATCCAGGTTCCAGACCTCCGCTTTCTGGCCGGCGATGTTGATGTTCCGCAAAAGCACGTCGGTCAGGTTACCGCTGGCATCGCGTATCGTTGCGCCCGGGAAAACTTCCGGGTGACTGACGAGGAACGCCGCATCCTGATTGAAGTAGGTGTAGACGCCGGTGATGCGATCCTTGAAGTCCGTATTGCTGTAAGTGAGCGATGTGGTCAGGCCGGCGCCGGACGCGTCGAGGTGCTGCCAGTCAACACCGGCCGTCCAGATCTTTGCGCTTTCGGGGCCCAGATCCTTGGAGGGTGCGTAGCTCACATCGACGACGACGTTCCTTGGGCCGCCGGGCGCAAGGGGATCCAGCACGGTCGTCGTATACGGGTAATTCAGCCCCGTCAGGTCGTGCACGACCGGTGCGCGAAACGCCTTGTTCCAGCTCGCACGCAGACGCAGATCCCGGATGGGCTTCCACGCAAGACCGACCATGGGACTGGTCGCCGAGAACTCCTTCATGTGGTCTTCGATACCGTCATAGTCGAAATCGCCTTTGCCATTGTTGCGGTCCCAGCGCGCGGCGAGCGAGAGGTCGAGCGACTGGCTCGACGCACTGCTCAGCAGCGGTACGGAGAACTCGCCGCCGACCGAATCAGTGGTGCGCTCGCCCTTTGGCTGATCTACTCCGAAACCAGCCCAGTCGAGCGACTCCTTGCGACGCTCGACGACGAACGACGCCTTCACCGCGCCCGTGGGCAGCTCGAACAACGTCCCATCCGCCTGAGCGGAATATGCGGTCATGTCGGAGGTGATCTTGTTGTGCCGACGTCCTTGCCACCATCCGGTGACGAGGCTGTTGAGCGTCGTTGTATTCTGCGCGGTACCGTTGCCGAAGAGGTTCAAGGCGGTCTGCGGATTGGTGTCTGCCAACGCCGCGATCATCGCGGGATCCGACGCGCTCAGGAACTTGTAGCCGTGCAGCGTCTTCTCGTCGGCCTGCGTGCCGTAGACCTGCAGCCGCCAGTCGTGCGGCAGGGAAATTTCCGCGCCGAACGTTCCCTGGATGAGCTCCTGATCCGCGTCCCGGAAGGTAGACGGCATCAATCCCAGGTCCCGTTCCGTGTCGAACTGGTAGGTCACGGAGACCGTCGTGCCGAACGGATTGAAGGGATTTGTCGCAGGCACCTGCGCGCCGTAGACGTTGTAGGGATTCTCGAGATTTGTCGTGTCGTTCCAGGAGTACAACGCGTCGACGAACAGCCGAACCGAAGCTCCTACCTGCTGTTCCGCATTGAGGTAGACCGAAGTCGTTTCCGACTCCGGCGTGAGGTATTCCTGAATGTTCGAAACCGGCGCGAAATTCGTCGGCGACACGTCGCCAGGCGCGAAGGAAGTACCCGGATTGGAGGCCGGCAAGGTGCCAAGGCCGGCGATGTTGCCTGTCGCGGCAAATCCGTTCGTCCGCAGGTCGAAGCCGCCGCGACCGCGAAAATCCTGCGTCGTGAAACCGGCCTCGCGTGACGTGACCGGGTCGGTCTTCTTGTAACTGGCCACGCCCGTGAAGCGGCCGGAATCCCAGCCGAAGCTGAGGTCCTGCGAAACCTGTGGGGCATCGCCGCCGTTGCTGCCGCCTTCGTAACTCACTCGCGTGTTGGCTTCGAAGGCAGAGCTCTTCTTCAAGATGATGTTCACGACGCCCGCGACCGCGTCCGCACCGTAAATCGCGCTCGCGGCGGCCGGTAGCACTTCGACGCGTTCGATCGCACTCATCGGGATGGCGCTGAGGTTTACCGAATCCCCGAAAAGGATCGAAGAGCTGGCGGTGCGCCGACCATTCACCAGCACCAGCGTGGATTTGGCACCGAACCCACCGAGGTTCACGGTGGACGCTCCCACCGCCCCGCCGGGGACCAGCGGATTGTTGTACATATTGGCCGCCGAGCCGCTTCCCGAGACCTGGGGAATGGAACGGAAGATGTCGTCGGTGCTGAGGAGTCCCTGTTCCTCGATGTCCTTGCTCGTAATCGTGTAGACCTGTGCGGCCGCGCTTTGATGGCCGCGGATTCGCGAGCCCGTGACGGTAACCTCCGTGAGGTCATCGGCGGCGTCGGCACTGGAGCCCGGCGTCGTTTGTGCGGTGGCGACCCCTGCAGACGCCATCAGCTCGAGTGCGAGAAGTGGCAGCGTGATTTTTTTCATGTGTGTTCCGAAAGGCAAAATAACTTCGAGCCATTGGAAGAACGGGACGCGATCGAGTGTCACACAGCGGAAATCCACCAGCTATACAGCGGCTGTTTTTTGGCAAATGACGTAGTGGCCGCTGGTGTGTATGCATAGTGATGCAGGGAGCGCACTGGACATGTGCGCAAAAGCGGGAAATTAAAGGAGTCGCACGAGAATGGGTCGAAGGCGTCGAGAGGACGTTGTCACCCTATGCAGGGCCACATCAATGTGGTGGCTAGTGCGAACGCGCGTAGCTGTCAAAGCCAGGCAGCAGCGGTGCCGACCCAAGTTCTAAGTAGCGCCACGCACTCAGAGAGCTGCCCTGAACAGGTGGGGTCGCTTTCGCAAGCGCGCGGTGGGCTCATTGGCTTGCTCAGTATGTCGTACGAACCGCGCGTGTGACGGACGGGAAGCACTGGATGTCGCATCCTCGTTCTGTCCTGACCTCAGCTGTCTGAAGCGCCGCGAGAAGCGGGTTCACGGTCCACCACCTCCGCAGCGCTTCCCTTCGCTCATCGTCATCGATCGGTCCCATTGACCGCCGCCTCCGCGCACGCACGAAACTTCTAGCGCTCGCGAGCCTCGATGCCGCGTTCCGCTCGTTGAAATCTATCGGGGTTCGAATCCAGCGAGGCACCCGTTGGGTATCACTGTCACGGCGAACGAAGCGTTGAACGCACCTCCTGCGCTCAACGCGAAAGTGCGCGCCGCCAAGGGGACATTGAACGTTGCGAGCGCTACCTTTTTGGGGGCAGCGATGAGCGCGGCGGCCACCTTATCTCCCGGGTCGACGCACAGTTCCAGCGACCGATTTGCGGGAAACGACGCCGTGCGGCGTCGCGAGTCTGTAAGGTCGGTATCGAACAGGGCGTAAGTCAGGTCGTTCGGCGCGTTACCCGCCGGCGTGGCGACGATCTTGACGCGATGGGTCTTGTTCGTTACGGCGCACGGCGTTCCATCAGGATGCGGCGCCTGTTCTCCCCTGACCGCAGCATCCTCTCTAACCCATGTCCCGAGAATGATGGCTGAAGTCTTCAAGGAGGCATCGTCCCCTTTCGATATGTGCAACAGGCGGCACCATTCATGGCGCGTTTGACGCCGCGACACTCTGTGCGACTTCGCCCAATCGCCCCCGTCGTCATAACTGTGGTCCATGTTCATGTTGCCCTCACCCTCCCACGCCATGAGCGATGAGCTTGGCGGGCGTCCGTAGCCGTGGCGGAGGCAGACATTGTCGGCGGAATCTTCCTTGCAATCGGAATTGACCGGCGGGCAGTTTTGCCAAACGACGAATGGCGACATCGGTGCGTTGCCTGAGACCGACGTCATCAGACCCCGGTAGGTTCCTGGACGGACCAGCCGGCTTTTCTTGATTCGCACGATCGGCACCGAAGACGACACGCGGCCGCTGGCGTCGGTAGGAAGCCGAATGGTTCCGCGCTGGGGGGATAGGTTGCCGTAAACGATAACGATGTCGTCTCTTATTTTGGAGTAGGCCGGGGGCGTGCGTCGATAGCCGAGCGTCGATTCGAAAAGATCCGTTCGACCTAAACCTTGGGGCGGCTGCGGCACCCAATTGGAATGCGAATAAAAGTCCTGCAAGCCATGCAGAATGCGGCCGAAATAAACCTCCGCCGCCGGTCTAAAATCATTGTAAGGCGGCGGAACTTTCGCCAACTGAATAACGCTCTTGAAGCGACTATTCATGTATGCGTCGCTCTCTACGAAGAGGCAGTTCGTGCTATGCCGCTTCTCGTCATTAGAGTTAGAGTTGATGCTTAGGTATTCGTCTTCGTCACGATTACCGTATACGACTCTATTTAGTACGAACGGCGCGAGGAACGACAAGGAGTCGCGCGTAAGCTTTTCATGAATGCCTTCCGAATACGCCTGCACCGGTTGCGGAGTCGGTAAAGCGGCAATAACGAGAACAGCCGCAATAACCCTGCTGGGGTAAGCGCGCGGTAGCTTATTGCGAGAGGTATCTGTTTGGCCAATCACAACGCCCTCCATCATCGCTGAACACGAGCTTATCTTAGGTGCGCGACCTCGATCCCTAACGACTCATTGTCCCTCGTGCGGGCGCGCGAAGATTTTGCACGCTAGTCTGACCGATACAACCATCTTTCGCCATAGACTCGCCCTCTTCGAGGATCTGCCGCGGCTGTTCTCAAGACGGACTCGCCAGCACCGCCTCGGCGCGACTCGTTCTGCGGTTGGCTGTTTCAGGAAAGATTCGCGTCCGTCGGCCGTGCGGCACGCTGCTCAACCCTTTCGTCACGTCCGGAACTGCGCGTATCGTGCTTCCGCGGATTCGCCCCGGAAGAACACCAACAACTCCAGCGGAGTGGCGCGGCGCAAGGGGAATCCTTCTATGTGCGACGCGTTGGACGTCTGGGCGGCGTCCGCTTGCTGATGCTCGTGCTCGCGAATTTGGCGGTTGCCACTCGATGGGGCCCCCGAAGCAGGCGCTGGATTGCCTACGTGTCCGGGCAATCGGGCTGTCAGCTCCTGGAAGAACCAACTGTTCCCATCAGGGTCGTTGAACGAAGCGTACGTAGCGTAACTGCGTCGCTGCGGATGCAATCCGTTAACGCGGCATGCACGGCCAATATGGTGGAACACTCCGCCGGAGTCGTAGAAAGGCTCACTCACCTCCACCCCGCGTTCGACGAGCTCGGTACGTGTTGCCTCCAGATCGGACACTATGAAGTAGAGGTTCTGCGCCGAGCCCGGCGGGGCAGATGTGAAGCCCTTGCCGAAGATAACGGAGCATCCTTAACCGGGGGGCGTGAACTGTATGACGCGAAACTCATCACTCGCGACAAAGTCCAGGTCGAGTCTCCAACTCAGATTCGCGTAAAAACGCTTGGCGCGATCCACGTTGGAGACCGGAATGACAACCACCTCGAGCTTCATGTCGGCGCCTCGCGCTCCGGGGTTTTCTTGGGAGAGTCTTCGTGCATCTGAGTGCGGCTCATGCAGAGCTCCTGAGTAGTTGGCAATAGATTCGGCCGACGCTCGTCTTTTTCGCGCCAGAAACCGAACGGCGTCCCGTTCGTTTCACGTTCTCTGTTAACGAGCGCCTTACGATGACCGACGTCGAATCCCGATCACTCTCCCGCCGAGATGCGGTTAGAGCTCTATCACTCGGCGCAGTGGCGAGCGCAGCCACGACCGCGCTTGGGCAAACGAACTTCCCTTCTTCGAACTCCAGTGAGGCCCCTCGTATGGATGATCCACGCACGAAATATCCGCGGCCGCCTTTCAAGAAGCAGCCTCAGCCCTGGCCCGGGCTTGCGAAGAACATGGATCCGAAGCCAGATCATGGCGAGAGCAGCTACAAGGGTTCGGGGCGACTCGCCGGTCGCAAGGCGCTCATCACAGGAGGTGATTCGGGGATGGGGCGGGCCGCCGCCATCGCGTATGCGCGCGAGGGTGCCGATGTCGCCATCAACTACTATCCCACCGAAGAGCCCGATGCACGCGAAGTGATCGGATACATCGAGGCCGCGCACCGAAAGGGTGTTGCCATCCCCGGCGATCTTCGCGAGGAAGCATTCTGTCAGCGGCTCGTCAAAGAAGCGGTCGAGAAACTCGGGGGCCTCGATATCCTCGTCTGCAACGCTGCACGTCAGCAGTCGCGCACCTCCATTCTCGAACTGTCGAGCGAAGACTTCGACGCGACGATGAAGACGAATATCTACGCGCCGTTCTGGATCATCAAGGCTGCACTTCCTCACCTCAAAGCGGGGGCATGCATCATCGGCACGACATCGGAGCAAGCCTACGATCCTTCGCCGGAGCTTTACGATTACGCCCAGACGAAGGCGGCAACGATGAACTACGTGAAGTCGCTCGCGAAGCAGCTGGGCGGCCGCGGTATTCGCGTCAACGGCGTTGCCCCCGGACCCATCTGGACGCCGCTTCAGATCAGTGGCGGATCCTCCGAACAGAAGTATCAGAACTTTGGAAGCCAGACGGTGCTGGGCCGACCCGGTCAACCTGCTGAGCTCGCATCGATCTACGTGCAACTCGCAGCCGCGGATGCCAGCTTCGCGACGGGAAGCATCTATGGCGCCGCCGGCGGTGCGGGGCAGCCCTGATTTTCACATAGTCTCTTCGAAAGGTGATCTCATGAAATCAATAGCGTTTGCTTTACTGTGCGCTCTCCCTCTCCTCGCAGTTGCGGCTGACAACCCCGACGAGGACTTCTTTCAGAAGGCCGCCGCGGCCGGAATGGCAGAGGTCGAGGCCGGTCACATGGCCCAGCAGAAAGGATCGAGCCAGGCCGTAAAGGATTTCGGTGCGATGATGGTCAAGGACCACACGACAGCAAATAACAAACTGAAGACGATCGCGGCGGCCAAGAGCATCAAGTTGCCCAAGAGCGAAGGCATGATGAACAAGGTCAAGGAGAAGACGGAAGACCTTCGTTCGGGCGAAGGCTTCGACAAGAGCTACATCAAGAGCCAGATCAAGGCTCACGAGGACACCGTGGCACTCCTGCAGAAGGAAATCGATTCAGGCAAGGATCCGGAAGCTCAAGCCTTCGCGAAAGAAACACTTCCCACGGTGAAGAAGCATCTGGAGAAGATCCACCAGATCGCCGCAAGCGCCGGGGTTCAGTAGCCTTGGTGGCCAGCAACAAACAGCGCGCGGCGGCCCGCCGGAACATCGGCAAGGCCGCCGCGGCAGCCAAACGCAAGCGTACGATCAGCAAGTTGCCGAAGGCGACTCGAACCGCACTCGGTAAGCAGGCTTCGAAGGTCGCCCGTCGCAAGAAGTGAACGGATGACCGTTGTTCGACTGTGTTGGAGCCGTCGCTCGTGCCAATACGGGAAAGCAAACCACAGACCGCGAATAGCAGCAGCGCTATGGCGGCCAAAGCGGCAGCGGCCCGCTGGTGAACGACGACCCACGCGACCAGATAGAAGTCGATGCAGATCGCAAAGCGATATCCCCTCACGTTCTGAGTCGGAATCAGAAGCCATTCGATCCCCCTCGCACTAGGGCTTCGCGCGCGGTAGCTCCTCACCGCCCGCGGTATAGGCTGGCGGACTGTAGACATTCAGAGTCTTCAGCAAAGCGCGCCCCGTGTTGCGAATCTCGTGCTGATCACCGTGCTCGATGAGCAGCAGTGTCCCTACCTTCAGGGCATGGCGAATGCCCTTGATCGTCGCAACACCGCGGCCGGCGACCACGAAGAGCCACTGATCCGCGCCGCGATGGCGATTGGCGGGCCCTCCTTCGGCCTTGCCGGGCTCGATGACCATCTCGGCCGCCTGGCAACGCCGATTCCCAAAGATGACCCTGAAACCCTTACCGAAACGCAGCGTCTTTCGTTTCACGCAAATCCACCTTTCAGCCAGCGGGCTTGATAAGGAGCGTCACGAGAAACGCGACGCTCGCGACTCCCATCGCCCCCGTGGCAAGCCAACCAAGCCACTTCCACGATCGTGAGATGCCGAATCGACCCACCTGTCGTCCCAAATCAGTCGCCGCGATCCTTCTGTCCCTTCGGCACTTTGCGCTTGGCGCGGCGGAGATCGCACTCAATCGCCGCGCAGGCGTCGGGCTACACGAGAGATCACTCCCCCCTCTATTGTGCGGCTCGTACGGCTTTGCGCCGCGGTTGCCTCATCCTCATCGGATGCTTCGCCCATCAGCTCGCTCTTGCGCGCTTGCAACTGCGCACCGAGCGTCTCGAGATCCATCCGTGACTGCCGTGCTTTGGCGAACATGCCCTCACGTTGTTCTTCCTCTTTGACGTGGTGCTTGATCATCTCCGACAGCACGGTCATCTTGGCATCATAGTAGTCGTCATCCGGCCCCGATCCCTCGATCTGAGCAATGAGGTTCTTGGCGCCGGCGTGCTCCACCTCTGCTTCATGGTGGATATCTTCCTCGTCCGTCGCTTCGAGAAACGCGGGATAGAAGATCTCCTCCTCGATCTGCGTATGCACCTTCAGCGCCTGACAGATCTGGGTGGCGAGCGCCTTCTTCTTTTCATCCGAGCGAGCGGAGTCGAACTGCTCGAACAACTGCTCGACCTGTCGATGGTCTGCCTTCAGCAGAGCGATCGCATCGGGGGATACGGACGCTCGTGACTTGCCACGCGTTGAGGACTTGGCGCGCGCGCCCGCGCCCCTTCGCTTTTGCTTTCCGGCCATGTGTGAACTCCCAATTGGCTGTGGGCGGCAAGAGCCGCCCTGGCTCGAACGTGTGCACAAGCGTACGGTCGGTCGCCACTGCTTCCAGTCGGGCACGAGCCATGTCGCAAGTCAGACGGTTCCTACACGAACAGCCCGCTGACCTTGTCAGGTAGCGCCGTCGCTCCCCCGCTGCTCGCGGCAGGAACTTCGCGTCCTCGATGAAATTTGTAGACTTCGATCGTCTTCACTTCGAGAGCTCGTCATGTTGACAGATCCGCGCGGCGACCGGCCCCGTCTGCGTTTTCGGAAACAACGGCAGTCTCCGCGACGCAGGGCGTGCGCCCGAGGGCGAGACCTTAAGGAACCGCGGGTTGTTGCACCTTAGCTTTTGGCCCTCGCCTGCAGCGCAGGCCCGCAGCAGGGCTCTTCTTCAGCGCTCGGATCGCTACCGCGCACTCGCGCTCGATCCACACATCTGTTCCAGAACGCTCTTCTTTCACGCCGCGCACATTGTTACGCGGATGCTTTCTTTCGGGTCTCCGACACCGTTCATCGCAGGACTGAGCGCCACGTTGGAAGAGATCAATCTCGCTTACGCGCAGCGACTGAGGCGGCACGCTTCCGCGCTTTCTTTGGCGGAAGCCACTCGGAAATTCGTCGAACTGGAACAGCGCCATGTGGAGAACGCGCTTCGGCACCTATGGCAATCCTCGCCGGCGGCGGCGGCTGAAGAAGTCGCCCGCATGAATCGCGATCTGCAGCGTGTCGCCTCACAGGGCGTTGTGCTGTTCTCGCCAACGTATCGGATCTTCCACCACGCTCTACAAAACACCCGCCGCGGGCTCGGGCGCCTTCCTGACTTCGGCTCGCAGCAGCATCGTCAAGCCCTGGGGCTCGAGATCGCCTGCGTCGCTTCGCAGTTCGACCTCAGTCCTGCGGCGGCGAGCGTCAGGGAACCGTGAGCTGCCACACCAGTTTTCCTCTCGCATGGCACGCGCGACAAACAGGAGCGGACTGCCGAACGAGCGCTCCTCCACCGTCCTGCTCATCCTGGATATGGTGAGTCGCTTCGATTTTCCCGACGGCGAGGCGACGGCCAGGGCCGCGCGTCGCATTGCCCCGCATATTGCCCGGCTGAAAGAGCGCATCCGCGCGGCCCATTTCCAAGTCATCTATGTAAACGACAACCCCGGCCGATGGCGCTCCGACGCGCCGGCTCTGCTGCGCGAAGCGGCAGCGCCCGATTCACGAGGCGCGGCCGTTCTCGAGGCGCTGCGCCCTGCGAAGGAGGATTACTTTATTCTCAAGCCGCGCCACTCCGCCTTCTTTGCAACCCCGCTCGCCACGATTCTCGAAGCGCTCGACACCCGTCGCGTCATTCTGACCGGCGTATCCAGTCATCAATGTGTCCTCTTCACGGCCAACGACGCCCACGTCCGCCAGTTCGAGCTCGTCGTGCCTTCTGACTGCATCGGCGCGCCTTCGGCTACGGATACGCGGCTGGCGATCAGTTACTTTCGCAGGGCCTTGGGCGCAGCGGTCATACCGCAATCCCGGTGGCGCGCCTGAGTCGCGTCTCTCGCGCGGGCCGACCAATCTTTGTTAATGCTTCATGGCCGCTCGGTGCCACAACCTGGGCGCTGGGAACTGCGAGTGGCCCGTGCCGTTCTCAGTGCAATCCATTCTCTCGCAGGATCCGCCATGCCCACTCGTACTTCCGCCTCCAACGATGCGCCCTTGAGCGCCAACCGCCGCCCCGCCAAAGCTGCCGCGCGAACGAGCGGCGAAGAGGCTCTCGAGAAATTCGAGCTGATCGGCCGCACCGTCACGATCGCAAAACCGCGCGCAGAGCTGTTCCGCTTCTGGCGCGACCTGAGCAATCTGGCCACCTTCATGGAGAACATCGAGAGCGTGCGCGTGCTCGATGCAACTCGCTCACACTGGGTGGTCAAGGCCCCCGCCGGACAGAGCGTCGAGTGGGACGCCATCATTGATGAGGAGCGGCCGGACGAGCTCATCAGCTGGACCAGCACGGCTGAGGCGTCGGTCAAGAACGCGGGACGCGTTGAGTTTCGCGATGCGCCCGGCGGACGCGGCACACAAGTCACTGCAACGATTCTGTACGACGCGCCCGCGGGGGCCTTGGGCACTCTCATTGCGAAGCTCTTTCAGCGAGAACCGAAGATTCAGGCGCGTCGGGATCTGCGTCGTTTCAAACAGCTGATGGAAACGGGCGAAGTGTCCACGGCCGAACCGCCCGCAGCGGCGCCGCGCGCCTGAAGCACCCCTAGAACCGATTTCGGAGTACACATGAGAGCACTGACCTGGCAAGGCAAGCATGACGTTCGGGTGGAGACGGTCCCGGACCCGCAGATCGTCAATCCGCGCGATGCCATCATCGAGATCACGTCGACCGCGATCTGCGGCTCGGATCTGCATTTGTACGATCACTACATTCCGCGCATGAAGGCAGGAGACGTTCTGGGACACGAGTTCATGGGACGCGTCGTGGAGGTCGGGCCGGGCAACAAGCGCCTGCAAGTCGGACAACGCGTCGTCGTGCCGTTTGTCATCGCTTGCGGACAATGCTTCTTTTGTCAGAAGCAGCAGTTCGCGGCGTGTGACAACTCAAACCCGGCCGACAAGGCGGACCTGTCCGAGCTCGCCTATGGCTATCCCATGACGGGTGCCTTCGGTTACTCCCATCTCACGGGCGGTTACGCGGGCGGCCAAGCCGAGTACGTCCGCGTGCCCTACTCCGACGTGGGACCCATCGTCATTCCGGAGGGTATCGAGGATGACAAGGTGCTCTTCCTTTCCGACATCCTGCCGACAGGCTGGATGGCGGCCGAGAACTGTCTGATCGAGCCGGGTGACACGGTGGCGGTCTGGGGCTGCGGACCCGTGGGACTCTTCGCAATCGAAAGCGCACTCGTGCAAGGGGCTGAGCGCGTCATCGCCATCGATCATCATCCGCATCGGCTCGAGCTTGCGAAATCGCTCGGCGCAGAAATTCTCAACTATGAGGAGGTGAAGGTCCGCGAAGCGCTCGTCGAGATGACCGGCGGCATCGGCCCCGACGCGTGTATCGACGCGGTCGGCATGGAAAGCCACGGCATGTCCATCGACAACGTCGTGGATCACGTCAAGGCCGCCGTCGGCCTTGGCACGGATCGGCCGCACGTGCTGCGCCAGGTAATCATGGCGTGCCGCAAAGGCGGACGTGTGTCGATCCCCGGCGTGTACGGCGGCATGGCGGACAAATTCCCCATCGGCGCGCTCATGGAAAAGGGGCTCACGATCAAGACCGGGCAGACCCACGTTCAGAAGTACACTGAAAAACTTCTCAACCTCATTCTCGACGGCAAGCTCGACACGACGTTTCTCATCAGCCACCGCTTACCGCTGGAGGACGCCGCGCAGGGCTACAAGATGTTCAAGGAACAGCAGAACGAGGTCACGAAGGTCGTTCTGAAACCCAAACAGGTTCTTCACTGATCCAGCACCAGTTGAGCACGGAGTTATCTCATGGCTACCGCGACACCTCCCGGAAAACCTCTCGCACTCGTAACGGGCGCCTCGAGCGGCATCGGACTCGAGCTTGCACGTCTGTGTGCGCAAAACGGATTCGATCTCCTCATTGCGGCGGATCGCCCGCTCGACACTGCGGCGATCGCACTCGAAGGATTCGGCGCGAGCGTCGAGTCGGTCGAGGCCGACCTGGCAACCCAGGGCGGCGTAGACAGTGTGCTGTCGAAACTGGCGGGGCGACCCGTCGCCGCGCTGCTTGCGAACGCAGGACATGGGCTCGGCAAGGGCTTTCTCGATCAGGACTTCGAGGATGCGAAGCACGTGATCGATACGAACATCACGGGGACGGTATATCTCATTCATGAGATTGGACGCGAGATGCGTACGCGACGGGACGGACGCATTCTCATCACCGGCTCGATCGCAGGCTTCATGCCCGGCACGTTCCAGGCCGTCTACAACGGCACCAAGGCTTTCATCGATTCGTTCTCCTGGGCCCTGCGGAACGAGCTGAAGGACACCGGCGTGAGCGTCACCTGCCTGATGCCGGGAGTCACGGATACCGAGTTCTTCGAGCGTGCGAATCTCATGGACACAGAGGTCGGCACGAGCGACAAGAAGATGGACCCGGCGGAAGTCGCGAAGATCGGCTTCAAGGCGATGATGGATCGCGACGGCGACGTCGTAGCGGGACTCAAGAACAAATTGCAGGCCGCGGTGGCGAGCGTCACCCCCTCTGCGGTGCTGGCCGAGCAGCATCGAAAGATGGCCGAGCCGGGGTCGGCAAAGCAATAAAGACTGTTCACTCAGGCGGCAGGTGCGCGGCACCTGCCGCCTTTCGATCGGCCAGGGGGACATTGCGCACCCGGCCCGCCCCACACCCGGTCTGGACGGCGGTGGGGAAGCTGCTCATACGGCACGATCTCCGCTACCTGTTTCAAGCTAGCGTAACGACAGCCAGGAAGGACCGGACTTCAGAAATTGAGGAGTGGCTCAGGCGCACGGAGGAGCGTCCGCCGCCCCGATCCATCGCGCGAGCAAGAACAGGCCCGCGCCCACATACACGAGCGACGCCGGTACCCACATGATGAGCCCGCCGATCTGTTGGTCCTCCAGTGGCGCGAGACTCCAGAGCGGCGCCCTGTCGACATACGCCGAGTACCACGGATGCGTCGCGAAGGTGAGCAGCGCGCCGAGCACGCCGGTATGAACGGTAGTCGTAAACAGATACAGCACGCCTGCGCCCTGCCGCTCGCGCACGCGCTCCTCGAGCAGCGCGGCCCAGAATACGAGCGCCGCAACCAGGAAACTGAGATGTTGAAAATCGTGTACGCCCTGCTGACGCAGGGCTGTATCGAAGAACAACGGCGCATGCCAGACCCAAAGCACGGCGGCATGAAACGTCCAGGCCACCGCCGGATTCAGCAGCCCCCTCCACGCAGGACGTATCACCGGCCCGCGAACCGTACCCCCCACGGCCGCGCGCCAGGACGCAGGCAAGGACCAGAGAAAATACGGTAGCGGCCGACCAAGCACGAGCAGCGGCGCGGCAACCAGCATCAACAGTTCGTGCTGCGTCATGTGGAACGCGAACGACGTAGCGCTCCATGCATCGAGCGGTGGCAGCAGCGATGCGGCCAGCACGACCAAGCCTCCATAAAATGCCACCGGACGCCATCGCATCGTCAACGATGAGCGATGGCGCAGGAGGCCCAGCAGATACAGAGCCGCACCGAGCACAACCGGCAGCGCGACCAGCAATACGTCAGTGGCATCCGTCGTTGGAGCAGCAAGGGTATGCGCGGATGCACTCGTGGCCTGCATCACCGTCAACACCGCACTCACAGTCGTCCATTTCCTCACGACGGCAACCGGGGCGCGAGATAGATCGTCGCGTAGATGAAGAGCCACGAAATCACGACGAACCACCAGTAAACCGTGTTCTCACTCACGTCGACGAAACGACGGCCCGAGAGCGGGCCGGTGAACATCAACACCGTCAGCACCGCCGAATCGATGAAATCGGTGACGAGGTGAATGGTATGCAGCAAAAGCAGCGCCCACACGATCGACCCGTAGGCGCTCGTGTTCCAGCTCGTCTGGAGCGCACCGAATTCGAAGCCCCGAACCACGAGAAAGGCGGCGCCGAATGCCAGACAGATGCACAGACCGATGCGCGTTCCGCGCAGGTTTTCCTCCTCCGCCCGGTGCTTCGTCCACTGGTTCGGAACGGCGCTCAGTAGCAGCACGACGGTGTTCAACGTGCCGTAGGTGAGCACTGGCGGCACGCCGTGGGGCGGCCAGGTGGACGCAAGATCCCGCAGGTAGAAATACGTCCCGATCGCCAGTGCGAACACGGTGGCCTCGATCAGGATCATGCCAAACGTGCCCCACCACATGAGACTGCGGTGGCCGTACGCGTACGTCGGAAGCCCGGAGACATCGAGCACCCGGCTGCGCGAAGCGTCGTTCACGTCTCGACCTCGATCATGCGAGGTTCGCGACCTGCGCCGGGTTTCACCTCGTTCTCACAAACGATGCGGGTTTCCTTCCGGCTCGGCCAGAACCAGCCGATGAGCGCAACGGTCACGGGCACGGCGCCCCAGATCAGCGCCCACGGCGTGAAGATCGAGCCGATGAACAGAAGCGTCACGGCGAGCGCGCTCCACAGCGGCCATATCGACGGCGCGGGGTCCGTGCTGATGTGATCGGGGCGCGCGTCCGGAACGCTCGTCACGAGCGAGGTACGCCCCCACGTCGGCAGGCCGGTCACCCGGGTCAACGCATGTTCGCGCGCAGCAAGCGGCTGGCGGCTCTCGACGAGAACGAGCTCGGCGAATCCGTAGGACGGCGGTGGCGAAGACGTCGCCCACTCGAGAGTCGTTCCCTCCCACGGGTTGTCGCCCGCGCGCGCTCCCCGGCGGAGGCTCACGATCACGTTGCCGACAAACACGAGCACGCTCGCCGCGATCACTAGCGCTCCGGCGGTTGCGAGCAGATTGAGCCCGCCCCACCCGGTGTCGGCCTCGTAGGTATAGATCCGGCGCGTCATGCCATCCAGGCCGAGAAGGTGCATCGGAAAGAACGTCATGTTGAAGCCGATGAAGAACAGCCAGAAGTTCCACTTGCCCGCGGCTTCCGACAGCAGCCGCCCCGTCAGCTTGGGGAACCAGTAATAGAAGCCTCCGAACAGCGGAAAGATCGCGCCGCCGATGAGCACGTAATGGAAATGCGCGACGACGAAGTAGCTGTCGTGGAGCTGCGAATCGAGCGACACGGAAGCCAGCATGACGCCCGTCAATCCGCCGATGATGAAGATGAAGAAGAAGCCCACCACGAACATCAGCGGTGTGCTGAAACGAATGCGCCCGCCGGTGGCGAGTGTCGCGATCCAGCAGAAGATCTGCAGCCCGGTCGGAATGGCAATGAGCAGACTCGCCGCCGTGAAGAAGCTCATGCCGAGCGGTGGCAGCCCAGTGACGAACATGTGATGCACCCACAGTCCGAAGGCGAGAAACGCCGTCACGACGAGCGATAGCACCAGCGCCAGATAGCCGAACGCCGGTCGCGAGGCGAAGGTCGAGATGATCTCCGAGACCATCCCGAGCGCCGGGATGAAGATGATGTACACCTCGGGATGCCCGAAGAACCAGAACAGGTGCTGCCACAGGAGCGCATCGCCGCCTTCGGACGGGTTGTAGAACTGGGTGCTGACCAGCCGATCGGAAATGAGGAACGAGCTCGCGAGCATCACCGCCGGCATCGCGAAGAGAATCATGAAGGACGTCACCACCTCGGCCCACACGAGCAGCGGGATCCGCTGCAGCGTCATGCCCGGCGCGCGCAGCTTGAACGCGGTGACGATGATCTCGATCGCCACGATCAGCGAGGCGGCTTCGGTGAAGGTGATGAGCTGCGCCCAGAAATCCGTGCGCTTGCCGGCGCTGTACTGCGGGCCGGCAAGCGGCACGTAGCTGAACCAGCCCGCTTCGGGGCCGATGTTCAGGAGGAAAGCGGCAAAAATCATGATGCCGCCAAAGAGGAAGATCCAATAGCTGAAGGCGTTGAGGCGCGCGAATGCGATGTTGCGGGTGCCGACCATCAGCGGCACGAGAAAAATGCCGGCAGCCTGCATGATGGGCACCGCGAAGAGGAACATCATCACCGTGCCATGCATCGAGAAGAGCTGGTTGTAGAGGTCCGGCCCGACGAGCCCATTCTCTGGCCGCGCGAGCTGAACGCGCATGATGAGCGCCATCACGCCCGCGAGCGCGAAGAAAACGAGCGCCGTGACGAAGTAGCGCCGCGCGATGCGCTTGTGATCCACCGTCTTCAGCCAGCCGAGGAGTCCGGGCGAGTCGGCCCAGATCCTCTCGAGAACCGCGGGATCCTGCCGCTGCACAGTGTTCATTGCAGGCTCGCCAGGTAGCGTGTCAGCGCGCCGAGGTCATCGGGCGGCAGCGCAGTCGCCGGCATCTGGACGCCTGGCTTCAGGCGATGTGGAGCGGTGATCCACGCCGCGAGGTTGCCGGGCGTATTAGGCAAAGTGCCCGCGGCGATCATGCCGCGACTTGCGAGGTGCGTGAGGTCCGGGCCGACCGTTGCCGATGCGTCGGTTCCCTGCACCGAATGACACAGCACGCAGCTTGCGGACGTGAACACGGAACGGCCGCGGCGTTCCTCGTCGGTGGCCGGTTCACGCCCGGGCTGCAGTTGCTGTTGTCGCCAGTGTTCGAAGTCCGCCGGCGCATCCGCGTGTAACACGAGACGCATTTTCGCGTGCTGAAGGCCGCAAAACTCCGCGCATTGTCCCGTGTACAAGCCCGGGGCTTGCGCCACCAGCACTTCGGTGTTCGTGTGACCCGGAATGAGATCCTTCTTGCCTGTGATGCTCGGCAGCCAGAAGCTGTGGATCACGTCGCGCGAGGTCAGCACCAGCTCCACGGGTCGTCCTGTTGGAATATGCAGCTCATTCGCCGTGCGCAGACGCTGACTCGGCTCGGGGTCGTCGTACTCGATCTCCCACCAGTACTGGTGCCCGGTCACGAGGACTCGCAGCGGATCCTTCGGAGGCGTGAACAACGAGCGCTGCACGAAGAAATCCGCAAGCCCCAGCGTGATGAGGATGATCACCGTGAGAGCGGTTGCGGCGGCGATCACCCGCTGCGCCTTGCGATCTGCGGCCTGGCGCCCGGCTTCGTCATCGAAACGCGTGCGCGCACGCCGGCGAAGCAGCGCCCACACCAGCACGCCGATCACGATCAGGTACACCACCGCAGCGATGCCGGTGAAGAGCGTCATCAGCTCCGCGATGTGGTGAGCCCGGGGTCCTGCGGTGACCATTGCCGAATGCATGCTCGTCGGCCTATGGCTGCGACGGCGGAGAACTTGCCCGCGGCTCGATCGAGGGCAACGACTGTTCGCTCTTGCGCGTGAAGAGGTGATCCGAGCGCGACGTGTCCGCGTCCTTGCGCACCTCGCCAGCGAGGGAGCGCACGTAGGCCACGAGTTGCCACACTTGCTGTGGCGGAATCTTTCCGCCGAAAGAAGGCATGCCGTTCGGTCGGCCCTGCACGATAGTCGCGTAGATGTTCTGCGGCGCGTCGCCGTAGATCCACTGGTCGTCCATTAGCGCGGGCCCGATGGCGCCACCGCCAAATGCATGACATCCATTGCAGTTGAACCACTCGTAGAGCTGCTTTCCCTGCGCGATCGCGTAGGCGTTCGACTCGTACGCAAATTCGGGCGCATGCGGCGGCGGCGTGCCGCCGGGCCTGATGTCAGATTGCACGACCGCGTCGAGCGGCGTCCCGGGCGGTAAAGACTCGGAGAAACGCCGCTCTTCGCGCTGACAGCCGACGAGCAGCGCGAGCGCAACGGCGGCGGCCACGAGCTCAAGGCAGCGTGAAGTCATACAACATGCCGCCTTGCCGCGTTTGTGCGGGCAAATCCGCCATGACGCCGCCCCACCCATTGCCGGCGCTCACATCTCGCGTATCGAAGTTGCCCGCGACGACGCCGCCCGCCCACCCGCCTACGCCGGAAAGCACAGCAATGTGCTGCTTTCCATCGGGCCCGCGATAGGAGATCGGTTGCCCGATGATTCCGGAGCCGGTCTTGAACTGCCAGAGCACGTGGCCGTCGCGCGCGTCGACCGCCTTGAACCAGCCTTCCATCGTCCCGTAAAACACCACGCCGCCGGCGGTCGCGAGCGCGCCGCTCCAGATGGGAAAGTTCTCCTTGATCTCCCACGCCGCACGGCCCGCCGCGACGTCCCACGCGGTGAAGACGCCCCGATGACCACCCTCACCGGCATGCATCTTGATGTTCGCGCCGACGTACGGCGTGCCGGCAATGTAGTTCGCTGGCACCACCTCTTCGTCCTGGCACAGGTTCTGGTGCGGGATATAAAGATATCGCGTGTCGGGCGAATATGCGGACGGCTGCCAGTCTTTGCCGCCGCCGGCATGCGGGCACATGTTTCGAATCACCTTGCCGACGGCAGGCTCCTTGTCCGGCGCACGATTCGGCCGTCCGCTCTTCAGGTCGATGCTGGTGATGGTGTTGACGTGGACGAACGGCGTTGCAGAGAGCACCTCGCCAGTCGCGCGATCGATCACGTACAGATAGCCGTTCCGGTCGGGATGCGCGAACACCTTGCGCATGCGCCCACCGATGGGAAGCTCGATGAGCACGTTCTCGTTGACGCCGTCGTAATCGTTGAGGTCGTGCGGGTTGTATTGGTAGAACCACTTCGCCGCGCCGCTGTCGGCATCGCGCGCGAACACGCCCGCTGTCCACTTGTTGTCGCCGGGGCGCTGCTCCGGATTCCACGGGCCGGGATTCGCGGTGCCGTAGAAGATGAGGTTCGACTCCGCATCGTAGGAAATCCAGCCCCAGACCGTGCCGCCGCCGCGCTTCCATGCATCGGCGGGCCAGGACTTTACGCCCAGATCCGTGCCGCGATCGTGCGCATAGAACGGCTTGAAATCGGGGCCGATCAACACCTCTGCATCGGGCCCGGTGCTGTAGGCCCGCCATGCCTGCTGGCCGGTTTTCGCGTCGAGCGCGGTGAGCCAGCCGCGCACGCCGAACTCGCCACCGCTGTTCCCCACGAGGACTTTGCCCTTCACGACGAGCGGGGCCATCGTGATCGATTCGCCGTGCGAGATGTCCCCGAGCTGAGTGCGCCATAGCTCGTGCCCATCGTTCGCATCGACTGCCACGGTCTGGCCGTCCAGCGTATTGAAGAAGATCCGCCCGTCTTCGTACGCGGCACCCCGATTCACAGTGTCGCAACACGCGACGCCTTGCGAGGAAGCGCGCGGCTTCGGCTCGTATTTCCACTTGAGCGGCGCACCGGGCCGATCGAGCGCCAGCGCGAAAAGTACGTTCGGATACGGTGTGACGACGTACATCGTGTTCGTCGTCACGATCGGCGCGGCCTCGTGTCCGCGGAGCAGGCCCGTCGAAAAGGTGAAGCTGACCTTGAGGCCGCCTGCATTGGCGGGCGTGATCTGTGTGAGCGGGCTGAATCGCGTGTTCGCGTAGTCGCCGGCCGGCATGGGCCATTGTCCGTCGGCGATCGCCGCGACGGCATCGGACGCTGCTGCAAGCGCCACAAGAGTTGCGAATAGCCCCGTGTGAACGGCGAGAGCGCGTGCGGAATACCGAAGCTTCCGCGTGCGTGATGATGACTGACGTGCCTGCATTCCGGTGCCCGGCGAGCGGCCGGTTATCTGGCGGAAGCTGTCGGCGCGCCGGTCAGCAACGCCGCATGGATCTGCCTCGCATCATCCAGATGATGGAGGACGGTCGGCAGCGTCTGCTGGGCGTACTCCTTCACTTTCGCATCCTGACCCGCGTCAATTTCGTGCTCGAGCAGGTGTGCCATTTTTTGATGTGCGCCCACCTGCGCGGCCATGTACGCCACATCGAACTCCGCGCCCCGCAGCTGACCGAGTTGATCGTGTATCGCCTTTTCGTCTGGGTCGACGTCGGGCGACCTGGGCAGCTCCGCGCGGTTGTTCTTCCCCACGCGCGCCAGGAGGTCGTTCGACTTTCGATGATCGTCGGTCATTCGCCGCGCGAACTGCTTGACGGCATCGCTTTGTGCGCGTGAGGCCGCGAGCGATGCGAGCTGCACTTCCGACTGGCCGCCGATCCATGCCTGGCGGGCAAAGAGCTGGTCGACCGTGTTCGGATGATCGGCCGGCAATACATTCGACTTCGGGGTGTCGGGCGCCATGCCGCCGGGATTGCCGGCTTGCTGGGCTACCGCCAGCCCCGCACCGAACAGCGTCGCGGCGATCGTCACGGCAAAGGACCACGTGCAATGTTTCACTGGATGCACCTCAGAGCGCGAGCATGTACGTGACGAGAGACTCCTTCTCCGCCGCGGTCAGCTTCAGCCCCATCACGAGATTGAAGAACTCCACCGTATCCGCCAGCGTCAGCAGCCGGCCATCGTGCATGTACGGCGGCGAATCCTTGATGCCCCGGAGCGTGAAGGTCTTGATCGGCCCGTCGGGCAGCATCACGAGGTCGTTGACCGTGCGGCCAGGCTCGTAGAAGCGTTCGAGATGCAAGTCGTGCATCTGCTGGTCCATGAAGGACTGCTGTGGAACATGGCATTGCGCGCAGCGGCCCTTGCCCAGGAACACCTGCTCGCCCGCCAGCTCCTGCGCGCTAGCTTTCGCGGGATCGAGCCGGCCCGTCGCATCGAGCTTCGGTGCGGGCGGAAAGTCGATGATGTTCTGCATCTGCGCCATCATCGCGACCTGATTCGGACGGTCGGGCAGGTTCACGCCCTTGCGTGTCGCGCTCACGTGATCGCCGTTGAAGTAGGCGGTGCGCTGCTCGAACTCGCTGAAGTCCTCGACGGAGCGCAGCGAGCGTTTCGAACCGTGAATCTGCTGGTTGAAGAGTCCGCGCAGGCTCGTGGTGTCGAGCCGAAAGCGCGCGCTCTGGGGCCGCACATCCGGTGTCAGGTGAAACGCGGCATTGGTGTGGAAATTGGTATGACAGTCGAGGCAGGTGACGCCCTGGCTCTGATCCGCGGACTTTCGATCTTCGGTCTGATTGAACTCCTCCTGCGGAAACGGTGTGAGCAGCAGGCGCAGTCCTTCCATCTGCACCGGCGTGATGTAGCCGACCATCAGACTGTAGAAGTTCTTGATGGTGAGCACCTGACCCTTGGAGAGATCGCCGAGCTCGGGGTGCGTGGTGAGAAAGATCGGCGCGGGAAACTCCGGCGTAAAGTGCTCCGGCAGGTCGAAATCCACGTCGAAGCGACGTAGATTGCGCGATTCCTGCTTCGCGATCTCATCGATCTGCTCGTTGGGAAACACCTGGCCGCCCGTAGCCTGCTTCACATGCGGCAGCGGCATGAAGCCGGCCGGAAGCAGCGCGCGCTCGCGTACCTGTTCAGGGGTCGACGCGGCGAGCGAATCCCAGGTGACCCCGTTGGGCAACTTGACGCGCACCCCAGCCTGCACGCCTTTTCGGCCGCCAGACATTTTCACGCCCGGTATGACGCGGTCGGAAAGATCGTAGCGATCATTTAGAAGGCTGCGCTGCCGCTGCATCACGCCGGGTTTCGCTGCCTCGTCATTCGCTTTGACCGCGCTCAAGGGCAGCGTCGGCAACGGACGGTACGTTGCATCAGGCGGTAACGGATCGGCGATGCTCACTCCCGTGATGGCAACCGCAAGGAAAAGTGAGCTTCCTATGCAGACGAGTCCTGACTTCATGCGCGCTTTCTCGATGGTGGATTCTGGATGGCGGATTCCCGCTCGTATCGTCGACTCCGCATTACTCGAAGTCTCTCAGCGAGCGCGCTCGCTCAGCACACAGCGTTCCCATACTTCGCGCACTAACGCAGATTAGCGGTGAGCGCGTGCGCGCGCGGAACCGTGGCCCGGCGGCCTTCGTTGCGGCGGAAACAGCAGAGGACAGCAGAGGACAGATGGCAAATCGAATGGCAAATCTGTCAGGTGGCGAGCGTTGTCAGGTGGCGAGCGTGGTCAGGTGGCGAGCGTGCGATGTCGGCTTTGCTCTGGCCGCACGCAGATCAAGACCGAGCCGCGCGCTGGAGCGGAACACCCCCTTGGCGTTTTGCGTTAACCCTGCATGGAAACGCATCCGCTGTGGCTCGAACATCCGCTGCCCGCTTTCCCGTCACTGGATCGCGACCTCGAGGTCGATGTCGTCGTGGTCGGCGCGGGCCTCACGGGCGTTACGACTGCGTACCTGTTGAAGCAAGCGGGTCGGCGCGTCGCGCTGCTTGAACGCGGCAGTGTCGCAAGCGCAGACACCGCACGCACGACCGCGCACCTCACATACGTTACTGACCAGCGGCTGTATCACCTCGTTGATAAGTTCGGCAAGGATGCCGCCCGCTCCTTCTGGGAAGCTGGAGCGGCGGCGATCGATGAAATCTCGCGCCTGGCCGAAGAGACGTCCAGCGAGTGCGACTTCCGCTGGGTCACGGGCTATCTGCACGAGCCAATCGACGGCGGCGTACGCGGAGAGACCGAGCGCCTGCAAAAGGACGCTGCGCTGGCGCGTGAGCTTGGCTTCGAGAGTCAGTATCTCGAGAGCGTGCCCTACGCCATGCGGCCTGGCGTGCAATTCCGGGGGCAGGCAAAGTTTCATCCACGGAAATATCTGGGCTCGCTGCTCGGGAAGATTCCCGGCGGCGGCAGTCATGCCTTCGAGAACACGAATTTCGAGAGCGCCGAAGAGAAACCCCTTTCGGTTGAGGCCAACGGGCACCGCATCCGTTGCACGCATGTGGTCATCGCGACCCACAATCCGCTCATGGGCAAAAAGAGCGTCGTGGGCTCCACGCTCTTCCAGACGAAGCTCGCGCTCTATACGAGCTACGTGCTCGGGGCGAAGCTGCCTCGAGGAAAATTGCCGGAGGCGCTGTTCTGGGATACGAACGACCCGTATCAATATCTGCGCATCGAGGACTACCCCGACCATCAGTACGCCATCTTTGGCGGCGGGGACGTCAAGACCGGACAGGAGCAGGACGCGCACGAACCGTTCTCGATCCTGGAAAAGGCGCTCTCGCGCGTGCTACCCGATGCGGTGATCGATCGGCGCTGGATGGGCCAGGTCGTCGAAACGCCCGACGGTCTGCCGTTCATCGGTCAGAACGCCGAGCATCAGTTCATCGCCACCGGATTCTGTGGCAATGGGTTCACGTTGGGCACACTGGCGGCGATGATGGCGCGGGACTGGTGCGTGGGCCGCTCGAATCCGTGGGCCGACCTCCTGCGAATCGACCGACGGCCGTATCACGGCGGTCTTTGGCAGTACGCAAAAGAAAACGTCGACTATCCCTACTACCTCCTACGCGATCGCCTCGCCGGCGCGGAGAGCGGCCGTCTCAAGGATTTACGGCCCGGCGAGGGCCGGGTCATGAAACTCGACGGCACGAAGGTGGCCGCGTTCAGGAGCGACGACGGCAATATTTCCTTCTGCTCACCGGTGTGCACTCATCTAAAGTGCCTCGTGCACTGGAACGCGGCCGATCGAACGTGGGACTGCCCGTGTCATGGTTCGCGCTTTCACCCCGATGGCGCGGTGCTGAGCGGCCCTGCCGAAGGACCGCTGGAAAAACTCCCGTCAGAGGGGCGTGCGAAATGATGGGCGCCGTCGACGCCCGAAGGACGAGCCGCCCAGCGCAAGGCCCACGGCGAATGCCGCATAGACAAAGAATAGCGATGTGCGACTAAGCTGCTTCTCGAAGCCGGGCTGCGCACGACCGTGGACTACCTTGTAGTCGACGGCACAGGCAATCGCCGCTGTCGCGCTCGCCGCAAGTATTCGGGCTGCGGGCGAGCGTCCGTGTGCCAGGCGCGCAATGTGCTTCTCGTGAACCGTGGCCCACCCGATGGAGGCGATGTGGTGGATGACATATCCGACAGCCGTGTAGCGCCATGCCGGCCGACGCCGATATGCCGCGCGTCGACCCCACACCCACTGACTAGGCCCGTGAAGAGGGCCTGCAGCAGAATCATTCTCAATCTTGCCGCACGCGGCGAGCGTCAGCGCGGACAGCAGCGACGCGATCGAGCCACTCGATACCCCGCGCGTCGCCGCCTTTCTCCAACTGATCATCGTTCGCTACTCTCATGCGCGTGTTGCTGACCGGTGCGTCCGGGCTCATCGGCCGGCACCTCATTCGGGTGCTCGTCGCGCAGGGGCACCGGATAGTGTGCGCCACTCGCAGCGGGCGAGCGCCTGCGGGCTGCGAGGCCGGAATTGATGTGGACTTCACTCGCGACACCAATCCGGAAGTCTGGCTGCCGAGACTTCATGGAATCGACGCCGTCATCAATGCGGTAGGCATTCTGCGCGAGCGGCGCGGGCAGACATTCGCGTCGCTGCACGTCGCCACGCCTTGCGCCCTGTTCGATGCCTGCGCACTCGCTGAAGTTCGTCGCGTCATCCAAATCTCCGCCCTCGGCGCGGACGAGGAAGCCCATAGCGACTATCACCTCAGCAAGCGGCAGGCCGACCGGCACCTCATGCGATTGCCCCTGGCATGGACAGTCGTGCAGCCTTCGCTGGTGTACAGCCCAGACGGTACGAGCGCGCGACTCTTCACCTCGCTCGCTGCACTACCGCTGATTCCCCTTCCCGCGGGCGGCGGCCAGCTCGTTCAGCCCATTCACATTGATGATCTGGCCGCAGGACTTGCGCTCCTGCTCAGTGACACCGCCACTGAGCGACGGGTGATCGCGTTTGTGGGACCGCGCGCGCTCACGCTGCGTGCATTCCTTACGGAGCTGCGCGAATCCATGCAGATGGGGCCGCCCCGTTTCCTGGTGGTCCCGCCCTGGCTGGTGGCCCTCGCGGCTCGCGTCGGAGATGCCTCGCCCGGCAGCCTGCTCAGCAGTGAGGCATGGGGAATGCTGAAACGCGGAAATACCGCCGACGCGCGAGAGCTGCGAGAGTTGCTGCAACGAGACTTGTGCCCGCCGGAGCACTTCATCGCGAACGACCGTCGATCCGACACGCGCGTGACGGCGCAATTGAGCTGGCTTCTGCCGGTGCTCAGACTCTCGATCGCACTCGTGTGGATCGGTACCGGTCTCGTCTCGTTCGGCTTGTACCCCGTCGCATCCAGCTATGAGTTACTCGCGCGGACGGGCGTGCCCGCCGCGATGTTTCCCTTTTTCCTCTATGGGGCCGCGCTCTTCGACCTGAGCCTCGGTATCGCGACGCTGGCGCTCCGGCGACGACGCGCGCTCTGGATCCTCCAGATCGCGCTCATCTTGCTCTATACGGTGATCATCAGCGTCAGGCTGCCGGAGTTCTGGCTGCATCCGTATGGCCCGCTGCTCAAGAACCTGCCGATGCTCGCGGCCATCGTCCTGCTCTACGCTCTCGAGAAACGCTGATGGAGTACCTTGTAGTCAAATGGGTACACATCGTGTCCTCGACACTCTTGTTCGGCACCGGCCTCGGCTCGGCGTTCTACATGTTCTTCACCAGCCGGACGCGCGATGCGCGCGCCGTCGCCGTGGTTATCAGGTACGTGGTGTTGGCGGATTGGCTGTTCACGACGCCGACGATCATCATTCAGCCGGCCACGGGACTCTACATGGTGCATCTCGCGCGCTTTCCGCTCACGAGCACGTGGCTGCTCTGGTCGATCGTGCTCTATTTCGTCGCGGGCGCGGCCTGGTTACCTGTCGTGTGGATGCAGATTCAAATGCGCGGCCTGGCACGAACCGCCGCCGCATCGGGAACCGAGCTGCCGCCCCGGTACTGGGCGCTCTTGCGCTGGTGGGTGACACTCGGCTGCATCGCGTTCGTCGCATTGGTCGTGATTTTCTATCTGATGGTCCTCAAGCCAGCGTGAGGGAGGCCGCGTGGATATGGGCGCGCTGATACTGGGAGCCCTGCTTTACGTGCTGTTTCCGCTATGGCTCCTGGCGGGAGTGGCCGACTACCTGTTACATCGAAAAACTGATATCGAGCACACTTCGGGACTCCAGGAGTCGGCGCTGCACGTCCTGCAGGCGCTCCAGGTCGGGATTCCGCTGGTCGCATGCCTCCTCTTCGAAATCGATTCGCTGGTGCTGATGATCAGCCTGATCGGCGTTCTCGCGCACGCGCTCACCGCGTTGTGGGATGGACTCTATACCGACAAGCGGCGCTTCATTTCGCCCGTGGAGCAGCACGTTCACAGCCATCTCGAGTACCTGCCTCTCGTGGCGATGCTCCTCATCGTCGTCCTTTACTGGGGGCAGTTTTGCGCACTGTTCGGCGTGGGCTCGGAGCCCGCGAACTTCGCGCTGACGCTCAAGGCGCACCCACTCCCGGTGGGATATCTCATCACCGTGCTCGGTCCAATCGTTTTCCTGCAAGGCGGACTGCTGGTGAACGAATTCCTCCGGTGTCTGCGAGCACGGCGGCGCGGTCTGGCGGATCACCGTGGGGCCGCCGAGGCTACCGCCACAGCTCGGACACCATACTCGCCGAACTTATGAGCGCAAGTGAGCCCGCGCGTGCGCTGTGGAGTCCTCGTTGAATGCTGGCACTCTGCTTGCTGCCGCGCAGGTGAGTTCCCCAACACGGATTGACTGCAGGTGCAGCGGCGCCGGCGCGCGAAAGAGCGCGCCGCTCGCCCGCTGGCTAGTCACTTCGGAAACAGCAGCTGAAACTGCATTCGAAGCGTCCAATCGCTCGCCTCGCGTGGCCTCGCGACATTCCCGAAGGCCTGCATCTGAACGTTCACGGCCTGCCTGCCGACGCGAAACGCGCGCCCGCCTCCGCCACCCACGGGCACGGTCCATTGTTGACTGCCCGGCGCTTTCCAGTCCGCGGTGACGATCGGAGAGCTCGTCAGGTACCACCCGGCCGCCAGGTTGTAGTTGATGAAAGGCTGCACTAGCATCTGGTGCACGTTCTTTCGCGAGGAGACACCGGCGACGGACGCGACATCGGTGGCCAGCACGCCGAGGAGCCAGTGACCGCGAATCGTCAATGCCACAGCAGACAGTCCCGCATCGAGCTTGCCCCTGCCCAACTCGTTGTTTGATGCCGTCGCAAAGGTGAATGCGGGCCCGACGCCCCAGATGATCTTGCCCGGCTGCGCCGGCGAGAAATACGTCGCCAGCGAGATGTCGCCCAAACCTGTGGTGCCTTGCGTTCCAGGGCCGAGCGGTGGCTCATGTATCACCGGAACGATCGCGCGCGCGATAACGTTCCAGCGGGATCCCATGCCGAATGGCAGAACGGGCTGGATGTTCAGCACATCCTGCGCATCGTTCCGCGGTCCCACCCCGAAGTTCAGATTGTTCTGAAACGGCAGCGAGATGACTTTGGCGATGGGATTCTGGACGAGGTGCGCAAGCTCCGGAGCCTCCTCGGCGCCGGCGTTCGACGCCGAGAGCGTCCCTGCGAAGATTGCGCCCACACCCATGCCAGTGCCCCGTCCGACTTTCGCTCGTGCCATTTTTCAGCTGCCCCGCATGCAAGACTTCGGTCGGGTGCATGCTGGGCGGACGGGTGGGGTCGGTCTATCCCCTGAACGGGGGCGGCGTGACACCGCCCGCATGCAAGCGAACGACATGCAGACGCGGGTGCAAGCGACGCGCATCGGCATCCGATTTTTTCATGAGACGTTCCTCGTCCAGCTCTCCAATCCCAGGGAGCTGACCGTCGTTTGGGAGCGAGACGAGCAGCGGCGCTCGATCGATTCTGCGCGGCGCTGCGAGCGATAAGCCGCTCCCTCTTCAGTCACTCCTGGCGAGTAATTTTTCGGAGGTTCGCGCTCCACCCATCGCTTTCAGCGCAGTACCGGAAGCAGAAATGCAAAGGTCAGTCCCGCCGCAAAAGCGGCAACCGCTACCCCGTACAGCACGGCGCTGACCTTTCGCAATCGCATGCAGCTTCGCGCAAGCATAGGGTCGACCGGACACGGAAGTCGGCGGGCGCGCCATAGTAGAAAGCCGCTGAGCGCCAGGAACATTGCGGCCGTCAGAAATACGGCGCCCTTGTGCTCACTGAGCCAGATGAGTTGCGGGACGGCGCTGACAAGTCCCGCCAGCGCTGCCCCCGCCCCGAGCGCAACGAGGATGGCAGGCAGTACACAGCACACGAGCGTCGCCGAGCTCGCGGTCAGCGCTCCAAAGGCGATGGCTACGTTTCGCGCGTGAGGGTCGCTCATTCTGATTTCGCACGAATGCGCTGGCGAATCTCGGCGATGGGCGTCTCCGTCCGCGAGATCGATTTGACGGTATAGCCGGCATCGGTCAGCGCCTTCTTCAACTCCGCATCCGGAATGTCCTGCCCGTCTTTTGTCGACACCGCGACGAGCCTGTTTTCCAGACTCACCACCACATCGGCCGTGGCGGCATATCCCTTCAACGTCTTCTCGATGCCTTGCGCGCAAAACGCGCACACGAGCCCGTTTACTTTCATTTCGATTGTCGCGGCATTCGCGCTCGTGAAAAGAGCGAACACACCGATCGTGACCCAGATCCGTTTCATGACTCGTGTCCTCTTTAGAAATTGAACATCAGCATGGCCTGAATGTTGCCGTCGGTCGTCGCACCGGCCTCTATCCAGGCATTGCCCTTGAATAGTCTCAGCAGGAAAGCCCACTCAGTCCCGTCGTGGATATCGCCGGTATAGCGACGGCCCTGAACCACGAACCAGGTGGCAAGCGTGTCGTAGTCGTGTTCGTAGGGCGCAATGCCAACCTGCAACGTATCGATCCGATGCGAGAACGCGCTCGCTTCGTGAAAGTCCGTCTTGAGTGACGCGTACAGTCGCCGTGTCTCGTAGTCGGCCTGCGCGCCCGCATTCCAGGCGAATACGTTCCCAGCACCGCCCACGTGTGCCCGCCCTGCTCCTCCCCAGACGAAAATGTTTCCCTGTGAACCCTCGCCATTCCAACGTTTGGCGAGATAGTTGAGGCGGGCATAGGTGATATCGCGCGTGCGCGAATCGATGTCGCTCTGAAGAGCGAGATGGCCTATACCGGCCGAATAGAAGTACCGAGGCGCGTAGAAGAGCTGCAGCTCGTTCATCGTGCCGGCGCCGTACTCCGCCATGACGGTAGTGCCCTTCGCGTACGCGATGGGCTTCGCCTCGGCGCCATGCGAGATGACGAGAAGCGACACCGCCGCGCCCATGGCGCGACTGAAACGGAACATAGAATGATCCTCGCTGAAATCGAACGCGGGCTTTCGCCGTGCTGGGCACGGTCGAAGAAGCCAATGTTGGGTTCGACTAGCGAATAGGCGGGGGCTTGTAAGGCAGCTCGGCGCGGCTCGAGAACGCGATGACTGAATGCACGGCGGGTCTGAGGCCCGGCCCGCGATCAGCGAAGAGAGAGACCGTTACGGGCAGCGCAACGGCCGCCGCACACGCAGAAAGGCATGACGCCATCGACTTGCCATCATCGGGGCAGCAGGGGCATTCATCGCCCATGCCTTCAACGTGAGTTGCGCAAGGCCGCTCCGTGGAGTTCGCTCGGTGATGAACCGATGGCACGGCTACGACCCCACTAGCCGGCAAAGCCAGCAGAAAGATCATCAGGAACCCGATGAGGCGAGCACGCATGCCCCGATACTAAATCACTTGAAAGAATATGTGGTACTTGTGGGCAGAGCCGGCTCCGCGATAGCCGATATTGGAGTTGAAAAGAGAGAGGCTACGTATAGGCTGCGGCCGTTTTCAAAACACTAAGTCGCTGATTGCAAAGTCTGTTTCGAATCGTAGTCCAGTCCATCATGGGCGCCGCGCTGAAGCGGCGATCTACTCTCATGTCGGCACGCCGAGATTCGAATGGCATAAGGCCCAGAATCGTGCAAACCGGCGCAAACACGGCATTTCATTCGAAGAAGCACGCACGGCATTCCCAGCCGAAAACGCGCCGTGCACACGCTGAGCAGCGAGTCACCGCAGTCCAGAATGAATGTCAACAGCTGCGTCACCGGCCGGAGAAACCGCGACCGTGTCCTCACCGACAACCACCTGGCGCCCCTGCACACCGACCCGAGGTTTCAGCAGATCGTTACCCGACTCGGGCGAGCCGTGCCGAACGAGAGTGGATGCCAACACACGGATATTCCTCCCCGCACTCAGAAACGTCGAAACGACATTCCGCAGCACCGTCCCGTTCGCGCCTTCCAGAAAAATAACGACCGTCGGCGCCTCGATCGAAAAGCTCATGCTTCCGCACTCCGCGTTTGCTGAGCCGCTGCCGGAGTGGCACGCGCGGTACGGACTTTGATCCAGCGCTCAATGCCATGCACGTAGGTGAACACGACCGGCACGACCAGCAGGCTCAGTGCGGTAGAGGTGAGCAGCCCGCCGATCACGGCCGTGGCCATCGGCTGGCGGAAGCTCGCGTCGGCGCCGAGCCCCAGCGCGATCGGCAACATGCCGGCAATCATAGCGACTGTCGTCATGACGATCGGTCGGGCGCGTTTGTGGCAGGCGTCGATGAGCGCGTCGACCGGCGACTGGCCGCGCTCACGCATGCCCACCACCGCATACTCGACGAGCAGGATCGAGTTCTTCGTGACGATGCCCATGAGCATCACGAGACCGATCATGGCCGGTACATCGAGCTCGCTGTGCGCGAGAAGCAGTGCGACGAGCGCGCCCCCGAGCGAAAGGGGGATCGCCGACAGGATCGTGATCGGCTGCAGAAAGTCCTTGAAGAGCAAGACCAGCACCGAGAACACGCACAGCACCCCTACGACGAGCGCCATCGCGAAGCCGGACGCGAGCTCGCCCGCAATCTCGGCATCCCCTGTTTCAATGAGTCTGACGCTCGAGGGCAGCCCCTTCACTGACGGCAATGCCTTCGCTGCGGCAAGTGCCGCGCCGAGCGGCATGCCGCCGAGGTCGGCGTTGACCGTGACGTAACGGCGCCGGTCGTAGCGGTCGAGCTGCGACGGGCCACTCTCCAGCGCGATCGATGCGATGCTCGAGAGCGGAACGAGCCCATCGCGTCCTGCCACGCGCATGTTCGAGAGCGTATCGATGTCCTGCCGGGCCGAATCGGCAATGCGCACCCGGATGTAGACCTGTCGATTGTCGAGATTGAGCCGTGCGACCTGCGCATCGAAATCACCGCGCGTGGCGATACGCATTACGTCGCCGATCGCCGCGGTCGTGACGCCCCGCTCGGCCGCGCGCTGCAGGTCCGGCCGGATCACGATTTCCGGCCGCTCGAGGCTCGCGGTCGAGCTGATGTTCGAGAGCCGTCCGACGCCTCGAAGCTCGCGCTCCAGGGACTGCGCGCTCGCCTTCAGCGCGGGCGCGTTGTCACTCGCCAGGATCAGCTGCATCTTCTCACCGATGGCACCGCTGCCGAGCGTGAAGCGCGCGCCCGGAATGCTCACCAGTTTGCGACGAACCGCGGTCTCGATCTCGACCTGCGAGTCGCGCTGCCCGCGCTCCCGAAAAGTCAGTGTGAGCGCGCCCTTTCGGATCTCGCCGACCTGATCCAGCCCGTTGCCGGAGCGCTGAGAATCGCCGACCGTGGTAAACACACTCTGGATGCCCGGCACATCGGCGAGAGCGCGCCGCGCGGACTCCGCCACGCTCAGAGTGTTCTGCAACGAGCTGCCCGGCGGAAGCTCCACGTTCACGGTGCTGTAACCACGATCCGCTGCGGGCACCAGACCCGAAGGAATCAGCGGTACGAGCGCGAGCGAGGCGATGAAGAACGCTGCCGCGCCGAGCACCGTCACGAGGCGGTGGGACAGGCACCAGCGCACGGCGGAGAGGTACCAACGCATGATGCGCCCGTCTTCTCGATCGTGCTGGGCTCGGGGCTTCAGCAGATACGCTGCCATCATCGGTGTCAGCAAGCGCGCCACCAGCAATGAGGCGAGCACCGCGATCACCGCGGTCCAGCCGAACTGTTTGAAGAACAGTCCCGGCACGCCACTCATCATTGCCGTGGGCAGGAAGACCACCACGAGGCTGATCGTCGTGGCGATGACCGCGAGCGCGATTTCGGTTACGGCATCGGCAGTGGCTTGCAGGATGGGCTTGCCCATCCGGCTGTGTCGTTCGATGTTCTCCACTTCGACGATCGCGTCGTCGACGAGTATTCCCACCACGACCGCGAGCGCCAGCAACGTGAGCGTATTCAGTGAATACCCCAACCATGCCATCGCTGCGAAGGCCGGGAGAATCGACAACGGCAGTGCCGCGGCAGCGACGAGCGTGGCGCGCCAGTCCCGCAGAAACGCCCACACAACCAGCACGGCGAGCAAGGCACCTTCGTACAACATGCTCATCGAGCCGGCGTACTGCTCGAGTGTGTACGAAACCGTGCCGGAGACGGGCGTGAAGCGCAGCGATGCGTCGCTTGCCTCGAGCTGCTTCAATACCTCGCCGACATGCGCCGCGACTCGCGTCTCATCGAATCCCTTGGCGCGGAAGACCTTGAAGCCCACCACCGGCTTGCCGTCGAGCAGAGCGGCCTGGGTGCGATCGGCGATGGTGTCCTGAACCGTTGCGATCTGGTCGAGCCGCACTTCACGGCCGCTCGGCAGCGCGATCGGCAACGCTGCGAGGTCCGTTGCCTGCCGTACGGTGGCAATCGTCCGCATGGATTGCTCGCCCGTGCCCAGCTGGCCGCGCCCGCCCGAGGACTCCTGTTGCACCTGTCGCAAGGCGCGCGACACGTCGGTCGCCGTGACACCGAGCGCGGCGAGCCGCACGGGATCGACTTCGATACGCACCTCCCGCTGCACACCGCCGACCCGCTCGAAGCGGCCGATGCCCTGAACCCCGAGCACGGCTTTCGCCACCCGGTCATCCACGAACCAGGACAGCGCTTCCTCATCCATCTTCGAGGAGGCAACCGAGAACACCTGCACCGGCTCGCCGGCGACCGTCACCGCGCTGACGGTCGGCTGTTCGAGATCGGCGGGCAGATCCGAGCGCACGCGATCGACCGCGTTCTTGGTCTCGATGAGGGCGTCCGACAGGTTCTTTTCGATCACGAACTCGACGACGATCGTGACCTGCCCGTCGTTGATCGCGGTGCGCACGTGGCGCAGGCCCGAAAGGGTGGCAATCGAGTCTTCCACTTTTCGCGCCACTTCGGTTTCGAGCTGCGCGGGCGCGGCGCCGGGCTGAACGAGGGTGACATTGATCGTCGGCAGGTCGACGTCCGGCAGGTTCTGGATCGGTAGCGCCCGGAAGCCCCACAACCCCGTCAGCGTCAGCAATACGAACAACAGGATCGAGGGAATGGGATTGCGGATCGACCAGGTGGCGAAATTCATGGCGCGCCCGCGACCACAGGCGACGAGCCGGCAGCCTGCACGACCCGCACGATATCGCCGTCATTCAGGAATCCCGCTCCCTGCACGACGACGCGATCGCCGGGCGCAAGGCCGCCCCCGATCTCCACTTCATCGCCCTCTCGCCGCCCGACAGAGACGGCCTGCAGGAGCACCCTGGGTGCGGCGGTTGTATCCGCGAGTCTCACGATGTAGCTGCGCCCGTCGCGAATGACGACGCTTTGCGCAGGCACGACGAGCGCCGGCGTATCACTCAACACCACGCGCCCTCTGGCGTACATGCCCGCGCGTGCCCGGCTTGCGGCATCGAGATCCGCATAGACGATGCCGAGGCGCGATTGCGAATCGAGCGACGGAGCGGTCTGGCGAACTTTCGCGCTCGCTTTGCTGCCATCGGGAAGCGTGAGCTCGATGCGTTGACCGGCGGCGATGCGCGCGAGCTGTTCCGCGGTGAGCTCCCCACGCCACTCCAGGCGGTTCGCCCGGATGAGCCGGAAGAGCTCCTGCCCCACCGGCATTACCGCGCCGAGCGTCGCTGTGCGCGAGCTGATTGCGCCGTCGTCCGGCGCGAGGATTTTCGTGTAACGCAGCTGGAGCCGCTTGGCGTTCAAGGCCGCCGCTGCAGTCTTGGCGTGCGTGAGAAGTTGCGTGACTTCCTGCTCACTGATCGCACCCGAGCTCTTCAGCTTGAGAGCGCGCTGGCGATCGGCCTCGGCCTCTTCGTACGTCGCCTCGAGTTGCGCTTCATCCGCGAGCAGCAGGTCGGGATCGAGCACGGCCAGGAGCTGTCCCTTCCTGACCTGATCCCCCACGTTGACGCGCACATCGATGAGCCGATAGCCGCCGATCTGCGTGCCGATGCTCGCCTCCTGCCAAGGAGCAATCGCGCCGGAGGCTTCCAGCGTGGCAGACCATTGGACCGAGCGCGGCATCGCGCTCGTGACGGTCATCGCCGGAGCAGGACTCGCCGGCGCCGACGCTGAGGCCGCGCGGTCACTGCCAAGCGCGAACAGCGCACCCGCGCCGACGATGAGAACACCGGCCGCAGCGAAGAGCATGCGGTAACGGCGGGGGAGCCTGGTTTCTTCTGCCACGTCGATGTCCCTGAACGGATGAGCCAGGACACCGATTCTTGGGAACCGAGTTTAATAATGCTTTAAGGCGAGAACGGCGCGGGGCGCAGTGTCGGGTCCGGCGCTCGATCGGCTAGCGTTGCAGGCGGCAGCTCGCCAGCGCTCGTGCTCTCATCGAGCGCGGCGAACGACACGGCCACTCCGAAGCCGCGACCGTCGAGTCCGACGCCCGCGACGAGCGTTGCCCCATGCGACCGCGCGATCCGCGACACGAGCGAGAGCCCAATGCCGCTGCCGCGTTCGCTGTTGCCGGTGCCGCGATAAAAGCGATCGAAGATGCGTTCGCGATCTGCAGGGAGTACGCCGGGGCCGGAGTCGAGCACTTCCAGCAGCACGACATTCGCGTTCCGCCGGCAACGAACAGCGACGCGGCAGCCCGATCCGCCATACCGTAATGCGTTGTCCAGCAGATTGCGGATCAAGATGCCGAGCTCGTCGACGTTGCCGCGGACGATACCGGGCTCGGTATCGAGCGAGATCGACTGACTCTTTTGGACCGCCATCATTTCGAACTCGTGCGTGACGACGGCCACGATGTCCGCAAGCTCGACCGGGCCCTGCTCACCTGCGTGGCGCTCCACCTCCAGGCGGGCCGAGTCGAGTAATTGCTGGGAAAGCCGCGCACTGCGCTCGACCCCACGCACGAGCTGATCGAGCGCAACGCGAGCTTCGTCGAGGGTCTTCGCGCGCTGCGCGACCTCGGCGTGCGTGAGCAGCACCGCCAATGGCGTGCGCAGCTCATGCGCGGCTTCCGTGAAAAATCTGCGCTCGGCGCGCAGCGTGTGCTCCAGCCGCTCGAGCAGGCGGTTGAAGGATTCGACCAGTGGGCGCACTTCCTCCGGGAGCCCGTGATCGGGCAACGGCGCAAGATCCAGCGGCTCGCGCGCGAGGATGACCGACTGGATTTTCACCACGGGTTTCAGCGACCACTTCACGACGAGCTTGAGCGAGGCGCCGATCACCGCCAGCGCCAGGAACGAGAACACGATCGCGTAGTACAGCCAGGTCTTCAGCTCGCCGACGACATCGCTCAGCGGTCGACCGACCTGCACCTGGATTTCGTTCTGTGCGTCGGAGATCGCATAGACGCGCCACTCTTCACCGCCCAGCGACACCGACGAGTACCCGTCGGTGAAGTCAGGCTTCAGCGGCGACGAGGACGCACCGGGCGAACGCACCACGTTTTCCCGCGCGGACTTGACCCACACTTGAAAGCTCAGGCGACCGAGCTTCTCGAGTCGCAGGGCCGCGCCGTTCCCCAGCCGAAGATTCGATGAAGCCGACACGTGACTGATGTCGCTTGGCATCGAGAGCAGCAGGACGCGCGCGATCTCGTCAAGGCTGTGATCCATCGAGCCACTGCGCGCCTGAGCGAACTGCACGCAGAGGTACGTGCCCAGTGCCAGCCACGTCACCGCCAGCAGGCTCAGCAACGTGACGAACAGTCGGGTGCGAAGAGAGCCGAGACAGCGGCGCCACACGCTACTGCTCCTCGCCGAGTCGATAGCCGTATCCGTGCACGGTGGCAATGAGGCTTTCGCCGAGCTTGCGGCGCAGCTGATGAATGTAGACGGCGATGGTGTTGCTCTCAATCGACGCCGAGCCGCCGTAGATCACGTCTTCCAGATGCGCGCGGGCGACGACCCTTCCCTGTCGCTCCATCAAGGCGAGCAAGGTGCGATATTCATGAACGCTGAGGCGCACCGGTTTTCCCGCACGAGTGACGGCGCGTCGCGCCGGATCGACCGAGATGTTCCCATAATGAAGCACCGGCGCCACACGGCCCGTCGAGCGCCGCACAACGGCCCTCAGTCGCGCGAGGAGCTCATCGATCTGGAACGGCTTGACGATGTAGTCGTCCGCGCCGGCGTCGAGGCCGTGGATGCGATCGCGGAGCTGATCCCGTGCAGTGATGACGAGGGCCGGCGTCGGGTCATAACGGCCGCGCAGCGCATGGAGCACATCGATGCCGGAACCGTCAGGCAGGCCGAGATCGAGCAGCAGCGCCGCGTAAGCGTGATCGACGAGCGCAATTTGCGCGGAGCGGGCGTCGTACGCCGCATCGACATGCCACGCGTCCTGCCGAAGCGCGGAAGCGACCGCTTCGGACAACATTCGATCGTCTTCGACCAGAAGGATGCTCGGCTGAGCCA
>Ga0247764_1000052_pt1 | contig 47454 bp, 33 predicted proteins | sample UWRJL051202B4_FD_179932 | JGI IMG/M metagenome (GOLD analysis project Ga0247764, IMG submission 179932) | Plant litter microbial communities from Arlington Agricultural Research Station in Wisconsin, United States - UWRJ-L051-202B-4 | ecosystem: Environmental > Terrestrial > Plant litter >...
CAAGAAAAATATTCATATCCCTGACGGTACGCTTGCTAAAGAAGACGTGCAGGAGTTTTGCCGTGCTTATGAAGAAAAGATCGATAAGCTTGGCGGTATCGATATCCAGGTTCTGGGTATCGGCCGTACGGGTCACATAGGCTTCAACGAGCCCGGCTCTTCCGAGCGCTCGCTCACCCGTCTTGTTACACTGGACCAGGTAACGCGTATAGACGCTGCCAGCGATTTCTTCGGTGAGGAGAATGTGCCGCGCAAAGCGATCACCATGGGTGTTGGCTCGATCATGAAAGCTACCAAGGTATTCATGATGGCCTGGGGCGAAGGCAAATCGTCTGTTATCCGCAAAGCTGTAGAAGGCCCTGTTACGGATCAGATACCGTCGTCATTCCTGCAGAAGCATCGCGATTGTACTGTGGTGCTTGATGACGCTTCGTCGTCGGCGCTTACGCGTGTAAAAACGCCATGGTTGCTTGAGAGTGTCGATTGGAGCGATACACTTATCCGCAAGGCTGTTGTGTGGTTGTGCCAGACTGTAAAGAAACCTATCCTCAAGCTTACCAACCATGATTACATGGAGCACGGCATGGGCGATATCATTACGGAATATGGCTCGGCATACCAGGTAAATATTAAAGTATTCAATCATCTTCAGCATACTATTACCGGCTGGCCCGCCGGTAAACCCAATGCAGACGACAGCAACCGCCCCGAACGCGCCAAGCCGTTCCCCAAGCGTGTGGTTATCTTCTCGCCTCACCCTGACGACGATGTGATCTCCATGGGAGGCACATTCGGCCGCCTGGTAGATCAGGGTCACGAAGTACACGTAGCATATCAGACATCCGGTAACATTGCCGTATTTGACGATGACGCTATCCGCTTTGCAGACTTTGTGCGCGACTTCAACGTACAGTTCGGTCTGAGCAAGGCCGATGGTGAGCGTTTCTACAAGAAGGTTGTACAGTCGCTCAAGAAGAAAGGGCCCGGCCAGGTAGACAGCCCCGAAATACTTAAGATCAAAGGGTTGATCCGTCGCGGCGAGGCGAAAGCCGGTGGCCGTTACGTGGGCGTTCCCGACGAGCAGATGCACTTCCTGGACATGCCTTTCTACGAGACCGGTGCTGTTAAAAAGAAACCGCTTAGCGAAGAAGATATAAAGGTTATCATGGATCTGCTGGAAGAGATCAAGCCGCACCAGATCTATGCCGCGGGCGATCTTTCGGACCCGCACGGTACGCACCGCGTGTGTCTGGCCGCGATTCTCGAAGCCGTAAACCGGTTGAAGAAAAAGGCTTGGATGAAAGACTGCTGGGTATGGCTGTACCGTGGCGCATGGCAGGAGTGGGATATCGACCAGATCGAGATGGCCGTTCCGCTTAGCCCTGACGAGCTGATGCGTAAGCGCAGAGCCATCTTCAAGCACCAGTCGCAAAAGGACAGCGCGATGTTCCCGGGCAGCGACAAACGCGAGTTCTGGATGCGTGCCGAAGACCGTAACCATGCTACCGCCAACGCATACAACGAGCTCGGCCTCGCCGAATACGAAGCGATGGAGGCCTTTGTACGTCACAAGTTCTAAGGTATTATATTCTTAATATTAATGCGAAGGGCTGAGATGATCAGCCCTTCGCTGTTTTATCTAGGGGGACCGTGATCTTTACGATGGTTCCCGTGCCGTTGGCTTTTCCGGCCAGCTCGCTTTTGTCGATGATCAGCAGGCCGTAGTTGCCCTGGAACTTCTTCAGCAGATCCAGCCGTTCGCGTATTATGTTAATGCCCATCGATGTCTTTTGCTCGAGGTCGAGCTTGGGTGTCTTCAGTGAGTTGTTGATGCCGACGCCGTCGTCGTCTATTGTTATCAGAAGCTCGCCATGATGCTTCTGGATCTGTAACGAAAGGTTGCCGCCTTCCTGGCGGGGCAGAAGTCCGTGCCATATAGCATTCTCCAGGAAGGGTTGAATGATAAATGACGGGATCCTGATCTCGGTGTCGTCTATCGAAGGATCAATCTCGATGCGGTAATTGAGCTTGTCGGCAAAGCGCAGTTTTTCGAACTCCAGGTACAGACCGATGTTCTTGAGCTCTTTCTCCAACTCGACCTTGTCGCTTGCCAGCAACTCGAGGTTTAGTCGCACCAGTTGCGAAAACTTGGCGAGATAGGCGAGGGTCTTGCGCTGATCATTCTGCAAGATAAATGCATGAATCGAGTTGATGGCGTTATACAGGAAGTGTGGGTTCAGCAGATTTCTCAGGGCTTTGTGCTCGATGTCCAGTCTTTTGTTTTCTTCTACCAGCAGTACATTGCGTTTGCGTGAGTAGAAGTTTATGATCCAGAATATCGCTCCGAGTATTACGATGCAGAGCACGGTGATAAACCATCCTGTTGTATAGAAAGGCTGACTCACTACGAAGCGCAACGTGGTGGCTTTGCTTTCATTTTTTTGCGAGGCGCGTATCGTCAATGTCATCGGGCCATAGGGCAGCGCGTTCAGGCTGATCTTGCGGCCGTCGAAGGTTACCCAATCGCCCGAGTTTATACGATAGCTGAAGGTTACCTGGTCGCGGTGTTTTATAAGCGGTGCTGAGATCTGTATGGTAAGCTCTTCCGTCTTTTTGTCCAGGAGTACAGGGCTGTCGGAGAGCGCTATCGTTTTGTTTTCGGAGGTGATCTTCTCTACGAGTATGTCCGGCAGGTAGAAGGATGAGTTTTTGAGGAAGGGCCCGATCTCGATTACCGACACGGCGTTGGGTGTCAGCAATGCGAGGGTACGCTGTACGTTGTTGTATCGTACTCTAATCACGTTAGACTGTGCTATGCCTTCCCTGGGTGTGATAAGCTCGTAGTTGTCACGGGTGATCTTGAGCAGTCCGTTTACCGTACCGATCCACAGGTTGCCATCGTCATCGCCGATAATAGTGTTACAGCGGGCCAGGGCCAATGGTTGGTTTACCTTCTTCACTGTATCGTTTTCTACGATGCACAGTCCATCGTTGGTACCTACCCAGATCTTGCCGTACGCATCGGTGTAGATGGTGTTTACATAGCACGGGGCATCGGGCTGCTCGGTTGGGATGCGGGCGAAGGTGTCTCCCTGCTGGCGAAAAATTCCTTTGTCGGTGCCCACCAGGATTCGCCCCTGGCGGTCTTCGGAAATATGTCGTACGATCGTCTTTTTGAATGCTTCGATATGTCCGGGCTGATGCAAGGCAAGATCGGAGTGAAAGAGCCCGAATCGCCCGCCGATCCAGATACGGTCGTTGCCCGGCTGATAATAAAGCGCAGCAATAGGCGCGATGATCTGCAGGGAGTCGATGCGCCCGTTACCGTGCCATCGGTATAAGGTCTTGTCGGAGGTGATAATCAGCGATTCATCGGGTAAGCGCAGGGTTGCGATAAGCAGCTTCCGGTTGCGAAAGAATTTATCGAGGGCCTGCTCGGGCGCGGGCATGAGCATACGCCCTTCGTTCTGCCGGACAATCCGCAAGCCTGCATTATTTGTGGTTACGATGAGATCGTTATTGGCTGGATTCTGCGCCATGTCTGCCACGATGCAGCCTGGTACCGGATAATTACGCACGTGTGTGGAGCGGATACACCAGGCGCCTTCGCCGTAGGTCGCCAGCCAGATGTTCTTTTCGCGATCCTCGAAGACATCGTTTACCACGATGCCCTGGAGGACGTTGGATACAAACGGCTTACCGGTCTGTGTATTGCCCAGGTAGAGCCTGCCATCCGACGCAGCTATCCAGATATTGCCTTCGGAGTCACGAAAGAGGGTATGCGCGCTGTGTACGTGCTCGCTGCCGTTGTCCCAGGGCAGCCAGGTCTTGTCGTTGAGATTCGTTTCTATAACACGGCCTCTAAGCGCTATCAGCAGGTTCTTACCAGGCAGTTCCAGCGTGGCAGCAACGGCATCATTCGGACCGACGCCCGGCAGCGCTACTTTCGTGAAATTGCTGTGGTTATAATGATACAGTCCGTATGCGGTAGACACCAGCAGGCCTCCGCCTGACGATGGGCTTACGGAATAGACCGTGGGCTGCTGATCGGGCCGGAGTGAGAGGTCTTCCTGTGTGATTGCGCGGAATGCACCATTCTGATACAGGTGAAGTCGTTGGTAGCGGTCGCAGATCCATAGCTCATCCTTCAGGGGAAGGATGCTAAGCGGGAAGTCGGGGTGGCCGTTGCCTGGCGGCGCCAGCGGCTTGAACCGGCCGCTATCGAGCTTATAGAGGCCTCCGCCGAACGAGGATATGATAATCTGTTTATTCCATTCGGCCAGGGAGAAGATAAAGTTCGATCCCAGCCCGTCGTTGCCGGTATAGTTTGTAAAACTCTGGCCGTCGTAGCGGGTGAGCCCGTTGTCAGTGGAGAACCAGAGGTATCCGTTGTGGGTTTGGTAGGTACGGTAAACGATAGAATGGCCGAGCCCATCCTCTACCGTCAATTTTTGAATAGGGAAATCCTGAGCCTGAAGTTTACTCAGGCACGCAAGTAGAAGAATAGACGAGAGGAGTCTAAACGACATTAACGAACAACCTTAATTACGCCGAAGTATCGCGTTTATCTTTAAATTAAGCAACTGTTACCTTGTACAAAAAAGGACTAGGATTTGGAGGGATCCCGGGGATTGCCAGGATAAAAATGCATAGAAAATGCTAACGTTTGCTGTTTATGGGGTGAAGTTGCTCGCCCGGGCTGGAAAATATAAATTAATGGAAACGAAAACAGCCACCTTTTTTGGGTGGCTGTTTGCTTAATCTGTAACGCAATGGCTTATTCAGCTACTACTTTTACTGTGATTTCGTGCTTCACTTCTTTGTGGAGGTCAAGCGTGGCAGGATAGGTACCCAATTGCTTAGGGCTGTCCTTCAATATTACTTTCTTGCGGTCGATATCGAAGCCTTTAGCTTTGAGAACGTCAGCGATCTGCAAGGCTGTAACAGCACCGAAGATTTTGCCAGTCTCGCCAGCTTTGGTTTTGATCTCTACAACAAACTCGCCGATTTTAGCGGCAAGGGCTTCTGCATCCTGCTTCAGCTTGGCAGCTTTGTGCGCAGCCTGGCGGATGTTTTCCTGGACCAACCGTTTGTTTGAATCGTTGGCAAGAAGCGCAAATCCGTTAGGGATCAGGTAGTTATTTCCATAACCTGCCTTTACCTTAACGATGTCGTTCTTATAGCCAAGTCCTGATATATCTTGTTTCAGAATTACTTCCATGTTCGTTCGTCTTTAGGGTTCACTGATTACTTTAATGAATCACCAACGTAAGGAAGCAATGCCAGATGGCGGGCGCGCTTTACAGCTTTAGCCACCTTCTTCTGGAACTTCAAGCTGGTTCCGGTTAAACGACGAGGAAGGATCTTTCCTTGCTCGTTGATAAACTTCAGCAAAAAGTCGGGATCTTTGTAGTCGATATACTTGATACCATTCTTCTTGAAGCGGCAGTACTTCGGTTTAATCTCTGCGCGCTTGATTGGTTCGTTCTGTAGTGTCATTTAGCTACTTCCTCCTCTTTGCGTGGTTTACGATTTTCTTTTCTGAATTCGCCTTTGCGTCTGCGTTCGTTGTAAACTACCGCATGTTTGTCAAGCACTGTGGTTAAAAAGCGCATAACCGACTCGTCACGTCTGTATTCCGTTTCGAGTGTGTTGATAACTGAAGTTGCTGCCTTAAATTCGACGAGGTTGTAGAAACCAGTGGACTTTTTCTGGATTGGGTAAGCCAGTTTTTTCAAGCCCCACTGCTCGATGTTTTGTACATCGGCACCTGCTTTCTTCAAAACCTTCACGAATTTATCGACAGTATCCTTTGCCTGTTCGTCAGACAAAACGGGATTTAAGATGAATACCGTCTCGTAATTGTTCATGATGTTTTAGTTTTTGAGCCTGCAAAAGTAGGGAATTTCCTCAAAATCACAAACTCAGACCCAGGATTTGTGATTTTCTGACCTAATCTGATCGATTTTGGAGCCGCAGATTTACTGAATAATCAAAAAAACGGGCAGGATTGATTTATTAATCCTGCCCACCGTGTCCCGAGCATATCGGGATCCTTACATCTTTTAATCTTGCCGAGCCCGAGTAACTCGGGGTTCTTACTTCACCGCAAAAGACCCGCTTCCGATCTTGTAATCATCGCAATAGATCTCCAGCGAATAGGTGCCCGAGGCGTAATCAGAGCCCTTTTCGTACAGGTAGGTCAGCTTCTGCTTCGTGTTGTCGAACAGTATTTCCTGGGCGGCTGTATAGAATTCTTCCTTCCCGTTGTACATAAATGTTCCGGAGCCACGGTTTGTATCGAAGATCACCTGGCCGTTCTCGTCTACTATCCGGATCAGGATCTTCTTGCCTTCTACGGGGGCTACCTCGTTTTCAGCGAGGTTGAAATCTACTTTGAGCTTATCGAGTTGTCGGTTTTTGAAGGGCGACTCGCGCTCCTTGCCCTTTTCATTAAGCCCCACGATGCGTACATTTTCAGCCTTTAGCAGCGAGGCGATCTTTACCTTGGTGGTGAGCTCTTCTTTTGTCTGGCTCAGGCGGTTGATCGAGTCACCCAGCTGATTCTTCTCGGACTTCAGGCTTTTGTTCTCGGTAAGCAGCTCCTTGTTTACGTGCTTGAGCTTGTCGATCTCATCGTCTTTGTTTTTGAGCAGCAGCTCGTAGCCTTCTACTTTATCTTTCAGGGCCTTGATCTCTTTGCCGGTAGCGCGTTTGGTACGCTTCAGCTCTGCATCGACCTCTGCCTTTGCTTTTTGTAAATCCGATATGTCGCCGCCAAGTTTCTGTACTTCGGCTATCTTCTGATCGAGCTCCGTGCGGATCTCCGTGAGTCGCTGCATGGTGGAAGCAAGCTCCTGTTCCGTAGACGCTATCTTTTCGTCCTTCTCCTTCAGCTCCTGCGAGTCGAGATACCACTTGATGCCCTGTATGGCGATGATGATCAGCAACAGGATTATGATGATGGTACTCCTGTTATTCCCTCTTCGGGGTTCGGGATTGACGTCGTTTCTGATTTCGGTATCTTGGCTCATCCTTTTCGGTTTAAATGGGATTTCGGCAAAAATAAGTTTTCCGTCCGATCGGTCCAATGGTTAACGCTGTAATACAACGTGTTGTTTGTTGAGTGACGGATCGAAGAAGATCAATCCGCAGCGGTAAAGGTCGGCGCTGGCATATACCAATGTATGCTGGCGAAGCTCCTGCCATGCCTGTTGCATCTCTTTCGAGTAGTGGATGTCGTCGAATACAAATACCGATTGTGCGTGTACGCGGGGCAACAGCCATTGAAAGTAACGCATCGTCGGTTCGTAACGGTGATTTGCATCGATAAAGACAAAGTCTATCTTTTCGGAGCTGTGTGCCAGCCAGGAGGGAAGGGTCTGATCTATATTGCCCTGTACAAGGTTAATGTTTGTGGCTCCTGCGGCTTCGAAACCGGTCCGCGCCTGTGCGGAGATCTCGGGCGATCCCTCGAAAGTAGTAACCCGTGTACCCGGCAGCGCAAGGTAGAGCGTGTTGATCCCGAGCGAGGTTCCCAGCTCGAGCACGGTGGTACTTGCGGAGTAGGCTATAAGCCGGGTGTATAGCGCAGACAGGTTTGCAGGCGTAAGACTTGTCCGCGCTATATCGCTAATACGCCGGACGTTACTCTTGAGCGTCATCGATCCTACGCCGAAATCCTTAACCGATATGGAGGTGTTGTTCTCAAGAAGCGACTTTCTTCTGTCTTCGGCGATCGCATTGCCTGTATAGGGCATGTCGATGACTTTGGTATATAAGTCGTAAAAGAAAGGAGAGTGTAGTGAATGTTCGTCTACGGCATCGAGCCAGTAGGTCAAATATGTGCTGATCTGGAATATTGTAGGCATAGGCCGGGCGTTAGTGGACAACGGTTAGGATACGGCTGTGCTGATAAGGCTTTATAATTGAAACGGAGGGGACGATCAAGAGGTATCAGTTCAGACGAAGTGGGGCTATCATGGTAAACTCGGGAATGTTTACCTGCATTTTGAGGCCGTCGACGATGCGCTCCATTTGGTAGGTTCCGACCATTTTGCCGATACCGGATTTCAGATTGCAGCCGGATACATACTGATGGCTTTGGCCGGGCTCGAGTACAGGCTGCTGGCCTACCACGCCTTCACCTTCCACTTCGCGCTGGCTGAAGCCGGCATCGTGAATATACCAGTGACGACGAAGAAGCTGAATGGTGTACTCGCTGCAGTTCTCGATGGTGATGCGGTACGTAAAGACATAATGGTATTGGCTTGGACTGGAATACGCTGGTTGGTATTCTGTCTCAACACTCACCTTTATCCCTTGTGTGATTTCCGTGACCATACGCCCAAAAATATCAATTTTTTGTAATTCCCCGTATCACCCGGCGGAATAGTAATTAAATAATTGATAGTCAGATAATTTAATTCTTATTTTTTGTAAAACAACAAGCCTTTTTGGTGCATTTACGCCGCCCGTTTAGATTTGTTCTACAATATGGAAGTAAAAATAGCACCCTCCTGGAAAGGAAGGCTTTTGAACGAGTTTGAGAAGCCCTATTTCAAGAATCTTATCGAGTTTGTCCGCAACGAGTATCGCACGCAAACGGTCTATCCTCCGGGCAAAGAAATCTTCCGCGCTTTTGATTCCTGCGACTTTGACAACGCCAAGGTTGTGATCATCGGCCAGGACCCTTATCACGGTCCGGGGCAGGCAAACGGAATGTGCTTTTCGGTACGCGACGGTGTCCGGATGCCACCCTCGCTGGTCAATATTTTCAAAGAGATACAAAAGGACCTCGGAAAGCCGATTCCCCAAAGCGGCGACCTGGAGCGCTGGGCTAACCAGGGCGTGCTGTTACTGAACGCCACGCTCACGGTTCGCGCTTCAACGCCCGGCTCTCACCAGAACAAGGGCTGGGAAGAATTTACCGACGCGGTGATCCGCACGCTGTCGGCCGAAAAAGAAAACATCGTGTTCCTCCTCTGGGGCGCCTACGCCCAGAAGAAAGGCGAGGTTATAGACCGCAACAAACATCTCGTCCTGATGTCAGCACACCCCTCGCCATTTTCGGCAGACCGGGGGTTCTTTGGATGTAAACACTTTAGTAAGGCGAATGACTACCTCCGCAGTAAAGGGCTGAAAGAAATTGAATGGTGAGAACAGGATTAATGGATCCCGATAAAGATCGGGACAAGTTGTAAGGATGCACAAGATGAATAAATACAAAGGCATAAAACAAAAAAGAGAGCTTTCAAACTGAAAGCTCTCTTTTGCTTATGAATTAATTCATCCTGGTAATCCTTACATCCATTAATCCTGTTCTTACCTTATCAACTTAAAGAAGCGGCTCCAGCGGATTTTGTGGATGAGGCTTGCGTTTCTGTCCAGAGAGAGCCAGATAAAGAATGCTTTGCCTACGATATGGTCTTCGGGTACGAAGCCCCAGTAGCGGGAGTCGAGGGAGTTATGACGGTTGTCGCCCATCATGAAGTAGTAGTTTTGCTTGAAGGTATATTGCGTTACTTCTTTGCCGTCGATAAACAGCTTGCCTTCCTCGATCTTTACGTTGTTGTTATGGTCGTAGAGCCTGATGGTTGTGCCGTACAGGGCCAGCGTAGAGTCGTTTATGGCAATGGTTGCGCCTTCCTTCGGGATCCACAGGGGGCCGAAGTTATCGTTGCTCCAGTGCACATATCGTTTGCTGCCTTTTGTATCGCCATACCAGTCGTAGTACGACGAGTAGGGGATGAGCCCGTCTTCATCGGCGGGACGTTCGGAAACGGAGACCACATACGGCAGGGCCTTGATGTTGTCGACCTTTTCTTTGGTAAGCCACATGGTGTAGCCTACTTTTCCATCGGCACGACGTTCTGTTATTGTCAGGTCTTCGGGGCCGAGGTCGAGCTTTTCCATATTGCGCTCGCTGATAAGATTATTTGTAATAACGGTATAGGCGAACTGCATCTGCTCGGGCACGCCAATGGGCTGGCCGTTGGCATATACCTGTTTATTACGGATGGACAGTGTATCTCCGGGAATACCTACGCAACGTTTGATGTAGTTGGTCTTGAGGTCTACCGGATAATCGATGCCCTCGTTCAGCGCACGCGGCGGTACGTTGAACACGACGACATCCTCGCGCTTTACGTGTGAGATGCCGGGCAGACGGTATTGCGGCAGCTTAACCCACTCCAGGTACGAAGGGAGATTTGTAAACCATATCTTCTGGTGTGTAAGGGGGATCTGCAGGGGTGTGGTGGTTGTGCGTGTGCCGTAGTGAAACTTGCTCACGAAAAGGAAATCACCAACCAACAACGAGTTTTCCATGGAGGGCGTGGGAATGGTGTATGCCTCCATGATAAGCCAGCGGATAAGCGTGGCGGCTACAACCGCGAAGAGGATTGCGTCCCACCACTCGCGGGCCTTCGACTTCGGTTTGGCTTCTTTTTCGGTTGATTTTTTCCAGAACTGCCAATTCATGTTTTACTGTAGTTAAAGGGTGTTGGTGCCTTCTCCGGATTCGGCCGGAACGGCGGCATGCAAATAAAGTAAAATAATTGATCTGTTAATCAGTCGGTTTCCCTGGCTCATAATTTCACTTTTCAGCTGAATAGTTTGAAATCCGGCCCTTCTGTGTTAACAGATCATTGCTATTGTTAAAATTTCAGAAAATCATCCATTGAGAGAACGCCTTTCTTGTCGCGGATCCATTCCGCTACATGTACGGCTCCCTTGGCAAAACCTTCGCGCGAATGTGCCGTGTGTTTGATCTCGATATCGTCGATTATCGACGAGTATTTAACCACGTGTGTTCCGGGGATCTGTGCGATACGGAACGATTTGATGATGAGGTCTTCAGGCTTTTCTGAGTCGCCGTTTACCCACGCGCGTTTCCGGTTCATGTGGCGCATAACGCCTTCGGCAAGCGTAATGGCGGTGCCGCTGGGGGCGTCGCGTTTCTCTGTATGGTGTATCTCGTCCATTTCGACGTCGTATTCGGAAAAGTTGTTCAACATCTTCGCGAGATACTCGTTCACTTTGAAGAATATGTTTACGCCTACGCTGAAGTTGGACGCATAGAAAAATGTTCCATCGTTTTCGTTACAGATATGCTCTATCTCGGGCTTGCGGTTCAGCCAGCCTGTAGTGCCGCAAACCACGGGGATGCCCTTGCGCAGGCATAAGTTGATGTTGTTGAATGCCGCCTCAGGATGTGAGAACTCGATCGCTACGTCGCCCTGTACGAGGGGCAGGTCGCCACTGTTATCGGCATCGATACGCGCCGAGATCGTATGGCCACGCTCAACAGCGACCCGCTCGATGATCCGACCCATTTTTCCGTATCCAAGAAGAATGATATTCATGATGTTGTTAGGGTTAAAGCTCAAAAGTTGCGGGCGCCTGTTATGCGATACTTTGTGCAAAACACGATACGACAGCAGCCGTTGGCCGTGGGGGTTATTTTATCCGGCTGTAAAAATGCATTTTTATGCGAGATTTAAAATACCCTTGCCGAGGAAAGCAACTTAAGCCCTGGCGGTACGGCAGAATACCGTGGTTCAAGGTAATAGAGGAGGACCAGAGGTACTAAAAAGGTCTTGTCAGAACTTCAGATATAACGATACTCCGGTTTGCCGGCCGAGCATGCTGTCCTGGTACATGGTAGGCTCGATCGATACCTGCAGGCGGGGGTTGAGGTCGAATTCCTTCAGGTGGGCGTCTACGTGCGCATCAACGATCTGGAGCAGATACATGCCACCCATCAGGATGAGCATGAAGTCGCGTTCACGACGGTATCGTGTCACCAGCGTGCGGAGCGTGGATGTTGTGAATTTTGTGTCAGGGTTTAGATCGCCATCGCCCGACAGGCCGTTCTCGAGATTGTAGAAGAGGTGGCCTTTATATTTGGTGTAGCCGGTCTGGTAGAAGTTGACGGCATATCCCAGGGCGATGAATCCTCCGTATACGAGCGGGAGCTTCCAGTATTTCTTGTTGTAGATCTGGCCGAGCCCGGGCAGTACGGCTGCATAAAGCAGGGCCTTGCGCGGGTTATAGCGTGCCGCATACGACTTGAGCAATACCGTGTCCTGGCTTTCTACGATGAGGCTGTCGCCTTCTGGAGTGTCGTTATCCTGCGCCAATGCAGGGCTCGCAACAAGGAAAAGCAGGAACAGTATGCCGTATATCGTTTTCATTCGCAATGCGGCAAAGGTAATGGAAGTTGTGTAAAGACCGAACCGCTGTAGTCGAAACCTTACATTTTCAGGATGTCAAGCACCCTGTTCAGGTCTTCTACAGACAGGAACGGTATCTTGATCTCTCCGCGTCTGCCGTCGCTTTTCACAACAACACGAGTGCCAAAGTGTGAAGAAAGACGTGATTGGAGTTGTGAAATTTCACGTGACACGGGAGCCATGCCTGAGCCGCTCTCGTTCTTATCACCAGCTTTTTCGGAGAGTTGGCGCACCAGCTCTTCAACCTTTCGTACGGAGAGGTCTTCTTCCAGGGTTTTCTTGAAGATATATAATTGGTGGTCAGGGTTTTCGACGCTGATGATCGAGCGGGCCTGACCCATTGAGAGCTTATTGTCGCGTACCGCGATCTGGATATCGGGCGGCAGCTTGAGAAGGCGGAGGTAGTTTGTTACCGTTGTACGGTTTTTGCCCACGCGCTCGCCCAGCTCTTCCTGCTTCAGGCCGATCTCGGTTATGAGGCGCTGGTAGCTGAGGGCAATTTCTATCGCATTCAGGTTTTCACGCTGAATGTTTTCGATGAGGGCCATTTCCAGCATCTGCTGGTCGTCGGCCGAGCGGATGTAGGCAGGTATAGCCTTCAGGCCGGCAAGCTTGGAAGCTTGAAAGCGGCGCTCACCCGAGATGAGTTGATATTGTCTGTCGGTAAGTTTCCTCAGCGTGATGGGCTGGATGATGCCATGCACGGTGATGGATTCCGCCAGCTCGAGTAATGCTTCCTGGTCGAAATGAGAACGCGGCTGGAAAGGGTTTACTTCAATCTCTTCGATCGGGATCTCCGTGATGCTTCCTGCTGTCGGCGAGGCCGGCACAGGAACTTCCACTACAACCGGCTCCGGTGTAGCGACAGGTGTCGATACGGTGACGGGGGGAGGCGTAGTAACGGCGGGCGGTGCACTTACCGCGATATCCGATTCAAGTCTTGTTTCAGTGTCGTTGTCCGCAAGCAAGGCGCTCAGACCACGACCCAACCCTTTCTTTTTATTGTTTGCGTTGCTCATTATTTAGTAGACAATCCGTTTTTGTCAAGTATTTCGTGAGCCAAGGTCAGGTAGCTTATCGCACCTTTGCTCTCGGCATCGTGCACGATGGCCGGAAGGCCAAAGCTTGGTGATTCGCTCAACTTCACATTCCGGGGAATGATTGTGCTGAACGTCATTTTCTGGAAGTGCGTACGGACTTCTTCTACAACCTGGTTGCCAAGGCTGGTCCGTGCATCATATAACGTCAGAAGGATACCTTCTATTTCAAGCCTGGGGTTCAATCGTGTCTGAATGATCTTAATGGTATTCAACAGTTTGCCCAAACCTTCCAATGCGAAGTACTCGCACTGTACCGGAATGATGATCGAATCCGCAGCAGTCAATGCGTTGATGGTAATAAGACCGAGTGACGGTGAGCAGTCGATGATGATGTAATCATATTCATCGCGAACTTTTGCCAATGCTTCACGCATCTTCTCTTCACGACGTTCAATGTTCACCATTTCCACTTCCGCACCAACAAGGTCGATGTGTGAGGGGAGGATGTCGAGGAACTTGAGCTCATTCTTGACTGTGGCGTCTTTAGGTTCGACACCGTCTACCATGCACTCGTAGATTCCTTGTGTTACATCCTTCGGATTTAATCCCAGTCCCGAAGTCGAGTTCGCCTGAGGGTCGGCATCTACCAGCAGTGTCCGTTTTTCAAGTACTGCGAGACTGGCTGCGAGGTTAATTGCCGTTGTAGTTTTTCCAACTCCACCCTTTTGGTTCGCGATTGCAATGATTTTTCCCATTCTTTTGAATAGAAGATTAAAAAATAGTAGGTCCGGCTTTCAGACCGGGCTACAAATATAGATTAAAACGTACGCCGTCGTGGAACATCGTGGAACAGTTATCCACAATCGTTGCACAAAAAAAATGTTAACAAAATTAACTAACTGTAATGCCAGTACTTAACCTCTATACATTCAACGTTTACAATACCCATTCATGAATGTTTCACGTATGTTTATCGTGAAATATCAACAAAAAAAGCCCGGGTTTTACACCGGGCTTTTGCTATTTCGTCAGTTATTCTAATGCTATTTCTTTTTCTTCTTATCGTCGTCAGCCTTTTTACGAGTTACTTCACTTGCCTTCATCGCTTCCTCCAGCTTACTCATAAACTTGGATTTTTTGCCGCCACCGCCGGCTGCATTTTTCTTCCGGTTCTCTTCCATAATCAGCTTGATCTTGTCTTCATCAACAAAGCGGCGGATGATGGCCTGCTGTGCGAACGTTACCAGATTAGATACGAAGTAGTAGAATGTAAGACCTGCCGAGAAGGAGTTCAGTACAAAGAAGAACACCAAAGGCATGATATACGACATGGACTTCATCGGTCCAGTCACTGACGATAACTGGTTGTTCTGCCAGGTGTAGACCAATGTCGAGATAGTCATGATGAGCGTGAACAAGCTGATGTGGCTACCCAACACCGGCAATGTAAACGGCAGTGTGATCAGTGAGTCATATGTAGAAAGATCTTCCGCCCACAGGAAATGCTCCTGGCGAAGCTCGATACTGGCAGGGAACAGGTAGAACATCGCAAAGATCAATGGCATCTGCAGCAATACGGGTACACAACCGCTGATCGGGTTTACACCCACCTGCTGGTATAGCTTCATCTGCTCCTGCTGTACCTTGGTCACGTCTTCGCCTACACGTTCCTTGATCTCGTCCAGCTCGGGCTTCAGCACTTTCATCTTGGCCATGCTGAGGTATGAACGATAGGAGAGGGGGAACAGCACCAGCTTCAGCAACAGCACCAGGATGACGATGATGAGGCCGTAGCTGGTTATGAACTGTGTGAGGATATGGAATACCGGGAAGATGACAAATTTGTTTATCCAGAATACAGGCTTCCAGCCCAGGTATATGTTACGGCTGAATTCTTCCGTTACCTTTCCGATAACCTGGTAGTCGTTAGGACCGATATAGAATTTGAATGCAGCCTTACCGTCAGCAAGTGCTTTGCGGGGGATCTGCAGCTTGATGTTCGCTTTTTTAACGATCGAGATGTCGGCCGGTGTCAGTGAGGTTTGTACTTCTCCGCTGGCAAAGGTTGTGCCCTTCGCGATGATCGATGTCAGGAAGAACTTCTCTTTTATCGCTACCCACTTGATGGGTGTTGCCAGTGCGTCCGTTTCCACCTCTGTGGAGCGGGGCTTCAGCTCATCAAATGATCCGTCTTGTGTGTAGTATGTAACGGTGGAGTTGATACGCGTGTCCTGGAGATCTTTTTCAATAGGCTTCAGGAGGTTTGTCCAAAGCAGGCTGAGGTTATCTCCCGAGAGTTGCTGATCGAAGCCTGTGCTTACGAGCGCGTAGCCGATCTCGTATCCTTTGTGAGGTATCTTGTATACCTGCGCGAAGCGGGCGCCGTTATTCAGCACTACGGAGTATGTAAGCTCCGTGGTGTCGCCGTTTACCTTTTGCTCTAACTGGTAGAACAGCGTCAGAAGATCTACGTCTTTGCCCTGGTAGTTGGTTACCAGGCTGAAGAAGTTGTTGTCGGGAGTAATGAGCTTGAGAGGCTGTTGATCGTAGGTTTTGAACTTGAGCAGCTCGAGTTCTCTGATCACACCACCGCGGTTTGAGAAGGTGATCGCTACGTCTTCTGTTTTGATCTGTGTTGTTTGCTCCGTGCCGGCCATTGCTGAGGCGAGGTCACCGTAAGAGGCTTTCAGTAAGCTGTCGGGTACAACGGGCTGCTGTTGTGCAGAGTCCGGTGTGTTGAGCGTTGAGGTCTCTGTTTTTATCGGCTGCTGCGCCGGTGGCTGCGGCGTGGGCGAGAACCAATAAAAGTAAGCCAGAAGTAGCGCGGCAATCAGTGTTAAGCCTATGGCTGAATTTCTATCCATTATACTATGGTTGACGTATGAGTACTCTAATCTATTCTATGAGTCGCGGAATTTCCGCCATAATTATTTGCTCGAAGCCTTTTTATGTTCCAGCGACGCTTCGACGAATTTCACGAAGAGCGGGTGCGGATTCAGAACCGTACTCTTCAGCTCGGGGTGATATTGAACACCTACGAACCACGGGTGGTCTTTCAGCTCCACGATCTCCACGAGGCCTGAGTCAGGGTTTGTTCCTACAGCTTTAAGGCCGGCTTCTTCGATCTGCTCGAGGTATTTGTTGTTGAATTCATAGCGGTGACGGTGGCGCTCCTGAATGGTGCTTTCGCCATACGCAGCGTGTGCCTTGCTGCCTTTTTTGATCTTACAGTTGTATGAACCGAGGCGCATCGTTCCACCTTTGATGGTGATCTTCTTCTGCTCTTCCATCATGTCGATAACGGGGTGCTTTGTCTTGGGATTGAGCTCCGTAGAGCTTGCGTCGAGGTGAAGCACGTTGCGCGAGAACTCTACCACCGAGCATTGCATGCCCAGGCAGATCCCGAAGAACGGTATTTTGTTTTCGCGCACGTAGCGGATGGCTTCAATCTTGCCTTCCAGGCCGCGTTCGCCAAATCCGGGTGCAACCAGCACGCCATCAAGTCCTTTTAACACGGTCTCCACGGAGTCTTTGCTGATCTCTTCAGAAGAGATCCATTTGAGGTGTACGGTACACTCGTTTTGCGAGCCGGCGTGTACAAAAGCTTCGGCGATCGATTTATAAGCATCGGGCAGCGACACGTATTTACCCACCAATCCGATGCGAACATCGTTTACGGGGTTTTTGAGCTTGCCCAGGAAGGTTTTCCATTGTTCGAGATCCGGCTCTTCTTTAGAGTGGATCTTCAGCTTGGCGAGCACGCGCTCGTCTAGCTTCTCTTTGCGCATGTGAATCGGCACATCATATATGGTGTCGGCATCCATGGCTTCGATTACGGAGTTGAGGTGTACGTTGCAGAAGAGCGCCAGTTTCTTGCGGATTTCCATCGGAATGGGCTTTTCTGAACGGCAAACCAGGATATCGGGCTGAATACCCGCTTCCAGCAGCTCTTTTACTGAGTGTTGGGTAGGTTTTGTTTTGAGTTCTTTTGCCGCGTTGAGGTAAGGCAGCAGCGTAAGGTGTATTACGATAGCGTTATTCGGTCCCAGATCCCACTTTACCTGGCGTACGGCCTCTATAAAGGGAAGGGACTCGATGTCGCCCACGCAACCCCCGATTTCGGTGATGATGAAGTCGTATTCACCCGTTTCGCCGAGGAGGAAGATGTTGCGTTTGATTTCGTCGGTGATGTGAGGAATGACTTGTACCGTTTTTCCGAGGTATTCGCCCTTGCGCTCTTTTGTAATAACGTTGTTGTAAATGCGGCCTGTAGTGACGTTATTAGCCTGGCTGGTGCGAACGTTCAGAAAACGTTCGTAGTGACCAAGATCGAGATCGGTTTCGGCGCCATCGTCGGTGACATAGCATTCGCCGTGTTCGTACGGGTTGAGCGTACCCGGATCGATGTTCAAATACGGGTCGAATTTTTGGATGGTGACCTTGAACCCTCTGGCTTGCAGTAGTTTAGCGAGCGATGCCGCGATAATACCCTTACCCAGCGAGGATGTAACACCCCCCGTAACGAAAATGTACTTAGCAGTAGACATATTGAATTGTGACCCCAGCCTGTGAAAAATCGGGGGCAAAGGTAGGGGTATAGTCGGAAACTTCCACATCCGAACGGTAAAGATTAGAAAAGCTTTACACTTGGAGGGAGTTTAAACACTTGTGGCGGGATGACCCCAATCTGGCGTTTGTCAAAGCGTTCCGGCTGGTGACGTCCAGCAGGTCAGTTGGTAATTCAGCGACAGCACACTAAATTCGAGGGCTTTTTTTAAACCGGGTGTTAACATTCCGGTTACTTTATTTTTTCTCCACGGATACAATGATCGTCTATAGCTACCGGCCCAGTGCTTAAGATGGGTCGTTGATGAACCGGCTTTACATTATTACTTTTGCAATTTTTAATGCTACAGCATGCCTAGATTTGTACGCCTTTTAGGAGTAGTTTTATTTTTTAGTGCAATTTTCGTTCCAAAGGATGTCTTTGCCCAGTGTAATGGGTTGCCCTCTATTCAGATTTTGGCGAGCTCTAAAATACCTCAGGGGCTCTGTGCTCCGGTACAGGCAAGTTTTACGTATAACGTTAAATTCTTTACCGCCGTACCCACAGGAACCCTTGAATTAGTGATCGATTGGGGTGACGGAAGTGCGTTGCAAGTAATTCCGCAAACCGCGAACGGAGCTGTCAACGACTATAACGCGTCGCCAAGTCACAATTTTCCTTTGAATAGCGACTGCGAGTTCCTGGTTGTGATGACTATGCGCTATAATGGGGTACTCTGCCTCAACACAAGGCAACAGCAGAAAATTGCGTCCTGGCGTACAGACGAGTTCAACGGCGGTAACGTTCAGTTGATCTCGCCGGTTACCAACAACAATGAGCACCTTGTTTGCTATGGCCAACCTATCAATGTTGTATTTAATGACGAGACCGAATTCAACTGTGCGGCCAACTATACTCACCTGGGGTCAGTAATTGAGACCCCGAACGATCAAACGCGCTGGCAGCAAATCATTTACAATACGCCAATCGGCGGTAGCAAGATCCCAAATGTAACGGTTAACGGTTCTTTGTTAACAGGCGCCGCCGGTGCTGATCTCATAACTAACTATACGCCCCAGGCCGTGCGTGTGCTGGCCTATCCTGTGGTTATCAACGACGCTCGTAGAAGAAATACGTTACCAATAACTGCTCCTGGCGGCTTTGGGGCCGGTTTCCCTCAGGTCGGAGACGTTTTTGAAGTTACCATACGCTATTGGAATTATTGTAACCCCTATACTAACAATCCAGATCCGACAAAACCCCCGGTTAGCGGAGACCTTCTTAATGGTGACAACGCGCCGGTTGAGCGAATTGCTACTATTCGCATTGTAGATTCTCCTCCGGTTCCAACCGGCAGCAATCAGACTGTATGTAACGGTGTAACGCCTTCCGATTTTTCCATGACCATTCCCGGCGGCGGCAATAACATCGTAAACTGGTATCGCGACAATGGCGGCACACCCGGCGCTTTGATAACATCCGGTCCTTCGACAACGCTTCCCATAACCTCGCACCCTAACTGGGTAAGCAATACTACGGCAGGCACATATAGTGTATGGGCCAGCTACCAGCCTAACGTGGTAGGGCCTTCAGCCTGCGAGAGCCAGAAAGTTCTGGTTACGCGTATAATCCGTGAAGCCCTCACGGTGCCTGATCCGGTGCCTGCATTCCCCACGGAGGTGTGTAACGGAACGGCAGCTTCGCCTGTAAACATAACGCTCAATCTGCCTGCTCCCGGAAATGGAACGCCTGGAGGTCCCACAGAATATAACTTTTTTGGAGGTGGCGGTCTGACTCTCCAGACAGGCATTACAGCTAACCCCGCTACCTATAATGTCAATGTCGGTTTTGCGGCAGGTACTCTGTTCGTAGATCGTACCAACAACATTCGCGTAGAGCGCCATTATACACCGGGCAACGCCTGTCCGGTTACCAGGACATTCCCGATTAGAATTTATAACCGCCCTGTAGGTGGCACGCCGACTCCTATTCCTGACGTCTGCGAAACGACACCATTGAGTACTATTGTACTCAATGGTTACCTGGGCGATATCGTGCGCTGGGAAGTGAACAAAAACAATACGGGGTATAATACATACGCAGGTACTGCGAGTGGAGCTACGATCTCGCCGGGAATGCCCGGACCCGGTGTATACCAGTATAGAGCCGTAGTGAAAAATGGTCCTTGTGCTGAAGTATTCAGCTCGGTGGTTACGGTTACAGTATCTACCAGTCCTGTGGGAAGTATCTCGGTAGGAGCCGACCAATTTTTATGTAATCCGTCACCTTTTGAATCAGCGGCCATGGGAGGAAGCTCTCCTGGGGTTGGTACCGGAACCTGGACATATGTAGGAAGTTTTCCGGTTGGCCTTCCAGCCCCGATAATTTCGGATATTCATAACGGCAATGCTAAAATTACCCCCGCCAGTACTTCTGACGTTGGTGCGTATACGATGCGTTGGACTATCGCAAACGGAAACTGTGCTCTTTCAAAGGATGTGATAATCGACTTCGGATCTACACCGACTACTTCAAACGCAGGCGTTCCCCAGAATATATGTGGTGAAACCACGCAACTTGGTGCCAATACGCCTACTATCGGTTTCGGAAGCTGGACTATATTGAGTAACCCGAGCGGTGCCGGTGATCCGGGAGCAGGCGTGATTGTCATAGCCGATCCCACTTCACCGACGTCTGATCTAACATTGACCGGCCCTGCATTCCGCTATGGAACATACGTGCTCCAATGGCAGATCAAGAGCGGTTCTTGTCCGGTCAGCTTGTCAACCGTAAACATAACATTCAACCGACCCGCGACCGTTACGGCTTCAGACGTTGGTCCGGTGTGTATCGGCCCGACATCTTTCTCGCCGATAAACCTCAGTGGAACAATTGGTGGTGGGGCAACCGGCGGCCAGTGGGTTAATGTAAATGGCGGCGGAACCGTAAGCGCCAGCACAGTAACCACAGTAAGTGGTACTACGACGGTTACAGCAACATATACTCCGGTGCAGGCAGATTACGATGCTGGTACGCCTATCCGTGTAAAATTGGTGGCCAACGCCAATGCACCTTGCTCGGCGGTAGAGCAGGAGATCCTTATTAATATAGACAGAACTCCGCTGGCGAATGCCGGCACGAATATCAACAACATATGCGGCGACGCCGTGCAGCTCCAGGCGGAGAACCCTCCGCCATTCGGCGCCACCGGCCAATGGACAACCATCCAGGCGGGAGTAACATTCGACAACCCGACAAGCCCGACTACATTCGTACGCGGCTTGCCAGCGAGTCCGCTGCCCAACACTACGGTCGTAACCTGGACGCTAAAGAGCGCGAGCGGCTTGTGTCCGTCTGCTCCGGCAAGCATCAACCTTACCCGTGTGGCTCCGCCGACAGCATCCAGCCAGTCTATAGAAGTGTGCGAGGCTATACCGGCAGGCGCACCGGTTGTAGCTAACATTCTGTTGACCGACTACCAGGCGGCTATAATCGCAGCTGCAGGAGGAACATCCGCTACATGGTATAAGAACTCGACTCCTGAAACAAGTGGAACGCTGGTGAATCCGGCGGCAACTCAAACGAATATTGCCGATGGCCAGATCTATATTGCACGTATTACCGGAGGCTCAGGCTGTACAGCCGATGTTACCGTTACAATACGCGTGAAGCCTCTGCCGCCAGCACTTATTAAAGACGTTGCACTTTGCGAAGATGCTATCGGAACAAACACTGCTAGCGGTGTAGATCTCAGTAATCCCAGCTACACAACGGATATAACGGGTGGTGCTACAGGTGTAGCGGTTGATTGGTACGACAGCCAGGCAGATGCGATAGCCGAAGCAAATAAAATAACAGCGCCGTTTGACGTAACGGGCAGCCGCACGGTGTATGGCCGTGTGAGATACAGCTCCGGGCTTGCATGTTTTGATATCGGACAGCTCAACCTGATCGTAAAGAGCCTGCCTGCCAGCGCGACGATCTTCGGTCGCTCTAATGTATGCGTGGGTGATCCAAGCACAACCCTGCCTACAGAACTTTACCAGGTAACACCGATAACCGGTGCTAAATATCACTGGACTATACCTTCGAACTTCCAGGTATTTGGTGGCGGAACTATAAATGACTTCCTCGTACTTCTTCAGTTCCCGAGTGTGGTGAATACTCCAGGCGTGGCGATCAAGTTACAGATGGAAATAAACGGCTGTCTTGGCCCGGTACTCGAAAAAATAATCATTGTGAATTCGGCACCCAGTATCCCCGATGTGCAGGGCGAGTGGGTGGTCTGCGAGAATGACAACGGTATCCAGTATCTTATTAACCCTTTGACTACCAACTATCCTTCATCGTCGTATAACTGGGAGCTTCGCAGAGCTTCTGATAATGCACTTGGAGGAGCATTCGTCGCGGATGGTCAGACGACAGACAGAGTGCTCATCAACTTCGAGGATGAGGATGTTGTTCTTACCGTGCGCGAAAGCAACTCGGTTTGCGCGAGTCCGCTGTTCACAAAAAATATAACGATAAACCGTCGTCCGGTTATTGCCAATACCGATGTTGATGTATGTAGCGGTTTGCCGAACAATGTTGTATTCCAGCCGACGGCCGCAAGTCCCGTACCGATTGATAAGTACAATGTAGCGGTTGGTCCTATAGGAACACTTAATCCTATATCCGGTCCGACAAGCGGAGTAGGGATGGCGGCCAATGCAATAGCGGGCGATACATACGAGAACCTCTCGGCCGTATTTATGCAGGTGAATTATACCGTGCAGCCCATCAGCGTTGGAGCTACGGGTAAAGAATGTCCTGGTGCGCCAGAGATTATTACACTCAATATTAAACCCGAGCCGCAGCTTTCGCCCAGCCTTTTTGCTGAAATCTGTAGTGGCGAGGCTACCAACATTGTTTTGGTATCAGCAGGTAACACGTTTCCCGCGGACTCTTTCAATATTCAAAGCATCACGCCGGCTCCGCTTCCGGCTAATGTAACAGCATTGACACCGCTCCCGAATGATCCGACCAAAAATGTCGGTGCCTTTGCCATACGGGATAACAAATGGGAAAATACATCGGGTGTTAATCAGACCATACAGTATCATGTTCGTCCTTACAGCTCTATTCTAAAGTGTTATGGAGATCCTCCGACAACGGTGGATGTATTGATTCACCCGAAATCGGTGGTGGATCAGGTTACGCTGGCGCCGATATGCAGCGGCACTCCAATCAACGTTGCGTTCACCTCGGCGATGAACCCGCCGCCGACAGGACCTGACTTTTTGTGGTCTGTGCGTGCATTCGATCCTAACATCGCTATTACCGGACCTGTTTCAGGCACCGGGGATATCGTGGGGATGATCGCGACGAATACTTCGCTGACCGCTGACGGAACGATCACATTTGATGTGCAGGCGAGAAACAATTCAGCAACGTACATGGAAGGTGACTGTCTCGGACCGGTTATGACATTTACCGTTACAATACTGAAGGCTCCTGCGGCGAATGCCCAGATATTAGAGGCATGTTCGGATGCCGTGAGCGGGACCTCGGCCACGGTAAATCTGAAGAATCTTGAAACTTCAGTTACATCAGATCCGGTGCCGGCTGATAACACAATAACCTGGTATAATGCTCCGGCGCCTTTCAGTGCGGCTACACAGATACCGACTGCAAATCTTGCTGCCTATACTGTGCAGAACGGCATACCAGTATATGCCGTGGTGAAATATACGACCACTGGATGTACTAACGCCGTGCCGGTACGCTACACCGTTAATCCCGGCCTGAAGTTCGACCTTACGGTAAACGACGTAGCCTGCGCTGGGAAAAACGACGGTGAGATCAATGTAAATGTAACGGGTGGTACACCTTCGTTCCAGTTCAGTATCAATAGCGAACCGTATATCACGGTGCCCACGGGCAATAGTTTTGCCTTCAAACAATTGGTGGGCGGCGTGGACTACACGATCGATGTAAAAGATTCCAAAGGATGTACAGCTCCGACGCAAATTAAACGTGTCAACTCTCCGCTGTTGCTGCAAGCCACCGCTGCGTTGACCAACGTGACCTGTTTCCTGGGAACGGATGGTCAGATCAAGATCACAGCCACAGGAGGTACTCCTAATAACGGACCATATACCGAGTACCGCATACTTCAAACCGGATTTGTAGATCCGAACAACGACGGTGTCTTCCCTAATCTTCCATTCGGTACGTATACGGTACGCGTTACGGATGCCAATGGCTGTACTGTAGATGTGCAGGCAGACCTCACACAACCGACTCAGGTTAATATTGTCACCCTGGAAGCATTGGCGGATGAATTGGGTAACAACCTCAGCTGCCGCTACTCAAGAGACGCATCCGTAAAGGTTGCAGTAGAAGGTGGTATTCCGGATGTGACTACTGGCTTCGACCGATACCACTTCGTGGTACGTCATAATAACGCTGACACGACCCGGTATAACATAGACGCGGTACTGACGCCGACTCAGGAATTCAATGCTACAAACGGCCACCCTATTGGAGCCGGAACATACACCGTGCAGGCTTTCGACGCGCGTAATTGTCCGTCACGTCCTCAGATCGTGGTGATAAACAATCCACCGCCGTTTGATCCGGGTGTGATCGGAACGAGTTTCTCGATGTGCTTTGGTGGTACGCCGCAGCCGATAACACAGCTTGCTGCGCCTTCCGGAGGAACAGGTAAGTATGAAGTTACCTGGGAAGTCGAATACAGCACTAACCCGGCAGCAGGATTCCAGCCTACACAACACGCGGGAGCTGCTGACGGCGGATATGTACTGACACCGGGAGAGGTAGCTGATCCCGCCACCTACACTTTTCACAGAATTGTAAAGACAGTAACGACATTGCCCAATGCTACAGGATGTCCTTCTCTTGGAGCCGACCGTAACGTAGTTGTGACCGTTAACAAAACGTACGACGCATATATCGATGCCCGTGAGAATGTCTGCGAGGGCGAAAGCGTGGATATAACGATATACCTGACCGGACTTCCGCCGGGAAACAGCGTGTTCCTGGCCGACTACAAGAACAACTCCGAGACGGTACACGACTTCAGGGGTATTCAGCTATCGCCAAATGCATTCGGTACAGCTATAAAGACAGTCCCCAACTTCAGCGCAGACGATACGTATACGCTGCTGTCGGTAAAAGATCCGAATGGCTGTCCCGCTAACATCACGACCGACCACAAGGATATCCACGTGATCAAAACACCGGTGGCGCTTTCGGTGCTGGACGATGTTCAGTGCTCGGATCAACCGTTCCAGTTCAACTGGACACCTGACCCCGCGATAAGCTACATACTGGACTTTGGTGATAACTCGGCGGTGAAGACTTATCCTGCCGGTTCGACAACCAACCAGGAAATCCATACATACGATCGTGTTACAAACGGCGACAAGCAATACACGGCAGTACTCACCGCACAGAACGGTACATGCGCGCCGCGGACATCGCTGGTTCAGGTCACACTGGAACGATCCATCAAGCTTAACCTTGTCAAGAATGATCCGGTACTGTGCGGCGGCGGACAGACCTCCTTCAACGATCAGTCCGAGGGAGTAGACCAGGTGCACTGGTACTATCGTGTGGTGGGGACAACCACGCCGTTCGAAGATTACCAGGGAGCACAGCAGTCGCTGATGAAATATACATTGAACAACATGACGTCGGATGATCCGATAATCTATGAGTTTGTGTATGAAGCAACCAACAGCAAGGGCTGTACGGCAAATGATGTTCTGGGCCCGGTAAAAGTATACCGTAACGTAAACGCTGACTTCGAATACGGCGATTTGCCGGACTTAGTAGCTGGCGTCTCGCAGGTAACGTTTACCAATAAATCGACACCTGAAAATGCGGGCGCAGGCATCACGTACGAGTGGGATTTTGGCGACGACAGAGCCGATCCTCCGACGGTTGATGGTTGGGGACCTTCGTATGCTGTGAAATATCCCTCAGAAGGCGATAAGATTGTAAGTCTCAAGGTAACTAATACCAATTCAGCGGTGGATGGCGCGCCCTGCGAGAGCAAAAAGGTAGCGAAAATCCACATCAACAGACCTCCGTTGAATGCTTCGTTTACAGTTACACCGCTGGCGGCGTGTTTCCCTACGGAGATTGTGGCTGTGAATACATCGCCGGGTGCGGATATTTTCGCATGGTCGCTGTATAATAACGGCGGATTGGTAAGTACATCGACGTTGGTCAACCCGACCTTCACGATTCAGTCTCCCGGTACGTACACGATCAAGATGACTGCGGGCTATCACCTGTCTCCAGGCCAATCTCAGGATGCGCCGGATAAAACGGTACAGGTCTTTGCCAAGCCCATCGCGGCGTTCGACTTCAGACCGAACCCTGTATACGTACCCGATACCGAGCTGTCTGCATTCAATCTCTCGAAGAATGCCGATAACTTCACCTGGGATTTTGACGATGGCTTTGTGACCAACGATGTGAGCCCGAAGCATACTTATAAGCTGGAAGGTCATTATACCATCACACTTATCGCGAACAAGGGCTACGGCAGCTGGGACGTGGACGGCAATGGCACGCTCGATGGCGACATTGTATGCTACGACACCACAAGCCAGAGTGTGAATGCCGTACACGGCGGTCAGATCAAGATACCCAACGCGTTTACGCCTAACCCTTCCGGCTCGACCGGAGGTACCGGAAATCCAGGTTCAGGTTCGTTCAACGACGTGTTCCTGCCGATCAGCAGCGGTGTAGAAGAATTTACGATGCAGATCTTCGACCGCTGGGGAACGCTGGTGTTCGAAAGTAAAGACAAGAACATCGGCTGGGATGGTTACGACCGAAACAACAGGCTGATGCCGGCGGGTGTATATGTGTACCGACTGGTGTTACTCCTGTCCAACGGGCAACGAACGACGAAGATCGGCGACGTGACGCTGATACGATGACGAAATAATCATTCCCGGCAGGGGCAACCCTGCCGGGATTTTACGCATTTTTGGAGTTGGATTTTTTTGACTTTTTGAAGCACTGAGACTACGGATGATGAAGCGATTTTTACTACTTCTCTTACTGGTGAACAGCGTGGCAGCCCTGGCGCAGGACCCACAATTTTCGCAGTATTACCAGGCTCCGCTATACCTCAATCCCGGGTTTGCAGGGATTACCCCACAGCAACGGTTTGTTGCCAATGCCCGCATACAGTGGCCCAGCCTGCCACAGGCGTTTACGACGTATGCTTTCTCGTACGACATTTTTGTGAATGAGCTCCGCAGTGGTTTTGGCGTGCTCATCACGGAGGATAAAATGGGATCAGCCGGCTGGCGTACCAATACGGTAAATCTGATGTACTCCTACAAAGTGAAGCTTACGGAGAACCTCGTGTTCTCACCCGGCTTATCTTTCGGATACGGCTCCAACGGTATCGACCGCAGCAAGCTTCGTCTCGGCGACGGCCTCCAGTATGATGGCGTTTCGCTAGACCCTGAGGTGAGCCGCCTGGGCAACCAGAATTATTTCGACTTCGGTTCCGGATTTCTGCTGTACTCTAAAAAACTGTGGCTCGGGGCTTCCTTTGCGCACATGAATCAGCCGAACCTCTCGGTACTGAACGATGTAAGCCGGCTGGGCATGAAGACGGCGATTCACGGCGGCGTACGTCTCGACCTGAACGGTGGCATCCGCGCCCCTGCCCGTGTGTCGTACCTTACTCCCTCGTTCATCTATCGTATGCAAGGCAACCGGTTTACGCAGCTCGACCTCGGTCTGAACTATCACGTGGATCCGGTGTCTATCGGGGTGTGGTATCGTGGTAAGCCGTTCAAGACCAGTGTGATAAACAGCATCGAGCAGGATGCCCTGATCCTGTTCCTCGGCTTATACTTCAAGAACTTCAACATTGGTTACAGCTACGACTTTACGATCTCCGAAATGGCTACCGCCTCCGGTGGTGCCCACGAGGTATCGATCGTCTACGAGCTCTTCGCCAAGCCATCCAGCAAGAATTCGAAGAAGAAATACAAGCTTATTCCCTGCCCGACGTTCAACAGCAAAGAAGGTTTTTGGAATTAATCCTATTGATTGTGAGTGCGGTGGTAATAAAAAAGAAAAGCTGATTTATCTTTGCCGGATTAAAGCATTTCCGGTTACATGAATTTAGCGTCGTCTCTTGAGGATAAGATATTTCAGATTATAGGCTCCGCCGCCGACCAGCTCGGTGTGGAAGCCTATGTGGTTGGCGGTTACGTACGCGATATTCTTTTAAAACGCCCCTCGAAAGACATCGATTTTGTTTGTGTGGGCAGTGGCATCAACCTCGCTAACGAGGTTGCCCGTGCGCTTGGGCCGGGCGTGCATGTAACGGTGTTCAAGAACTTCGGAACGGCTCAACTGCGTTATGGCGACCTGGACCTCGAGTTCGTCGGTGCCCGTAAAGAATCTTACCGTCACGACTCCCGTAAACCTATCGTAGAAGATGGTACGCTTGATGACGATCAGAAGCGTCGCGACTTTACCATCAATGCCATGGCTATTCGCCTCAATAAAGTGGCGTTCGGCGAGCTTATGGATCCATTTGATGGAGTAGGGGATATGAAGAAAAAGATCATTCGAACGCCGCTTGATCCGGTGATCACTTTCTCCGACGATCCGCTCCGGATGATGCGTGCCGTACGCTTTGCTTCGCAGCTGAATTTTGATATCGACGCGGATACCTTTCAGGCGTTGATGTCGCAGGCTGACCGCCTCAAGATCATTTCGCAGGAGCGCATCACCGATGAGCTCAATAAGATCATATTGAGCCCCGTGCCCTCTTATGGTTTCAAACTGATGTTTCATTGCGGCCTGCTCATCCAGTTCTTTCCCGAGCTGGTAGCGCTTCACGGTGTGGAGTATGTAGGCAACCGGGCGCATAAGGATAACTTCTTTCATACCTTACAGGTACTTGATAATGTGTCGAAGATGTCCCCCGATCTTTGGCTACGCTGGTCGGCTATTCTTCACGATATAGCCAAGCCGGCGACAAAGCGATACGACAAGGTACACGGTTGGACATTTCACGGACACGAAGACAAAGGAGCTCGTATGACTCCCGGTATCTTTCGCCGGATGAAGCTCCCCATGAATGAGAAGATGCTCTTCGTTCAAAAACTGGTACGTATGCACCTGCGGCCGATACCGCTTGCGAAAGAAGTAACGGACTCCGCTATACGCCGCCTGCTGTTTGAAGCCGGCGATGACGTAGAAGCGCTGATGATGCTGTGCCGCGCCGACATTACTTCGAAGAACATGGAGAAAGTAGATCGCTTTCTGAAAAACTTCGACCTGGTGGAGGAAAAGATGAAAGAGGTTGAGGCAAAAGACAATATCCGAAACTTCCAGCCTCCAGTAAGTGGCGACGAGATCATGCATATGTTCAACATTCCTCCCGGTCGTATTGTGGGTGAGATCAAAGAATGTGTGAAAGAAGCGATCCTCGAAGGAGAGATCCGTAACGACCGTGAAGAAGCCATGGCGCTCGTCATGAAGCTTGCGCGTGAAAAAGGTTTAGTGGCTTCCTAGCATATTTCGCTCCCCGCGTGGTTCTTTTTTGTCGCCGTCATGCAACCTTTTGGCCGAACGGTAGTCTTTAGAATGAAATAGCCGCAAGAAACTGCTTGGATCAAAGTTTTGTAAACGTTCATGAGGACCTTATTAACCGCTGCCGCACGGGTGACCGGCAGGCACATTATGCGTTGTACAAGCTGTATGCCAAGGCTATGTATAACGTGGGCTACCGCATAACGCGCAGTGAAGCCGATGCCGAGGATGTTCTCCAGGAAGCTTTTGTAAACGCCTTTCGCAACCTGGCCAGCTACCGTGGTGATGCCACCTTTGGCGCCTGGCTCAAACGCATCGTGGTGAACAAGGCCCTGAACCTTATTCAGAAACGGCGCCACGAGCCCATACCTGATGACGACAGGTGGGATGTGGCTGAAGACGAGGTGGTTATCGAGTATGCCGATGACCTGACCGTAGAACGTGTTAAGCGTGCAATAGACGGACTGCCCGATGGCTACAGGACCGTTCTTTCGTTATATTTGCTTGAGGGATACGACCACCAGGAGATCGCCGAGATCATGGGCATCAGCGAGTCGACCTCCAAGTCGCAGCTAAACCGCGCCAAGGGCCGTCTTCGCGAAGTGCTCGGCGATAAAAAGAACCAGGAGAGATAATCTACCCCGATATGAAAGACCGTTTAGAGGAGTTTGTAAAACAGAACCGGGCCGCATTTGACGATCAGGAGCCTTCTGACCGGATCTGGAACAGCATTGAGAATGCCATGGGTAATACCATAGGCATTGGGCCACGCCAGCGCTGGTGGAATACGGTAGCCGTATGGCGCGCTGCGGCGATACTCTTCATGGCCGTTTCAGTAGGCCTGCTGTTCTGGAAAACAACGCCTGTGCGAACTGCTGACCGTACTGCTCTTAAAGAATTTAATGACGTTGAGGCGTTCTACAACCGCCAGATCTCCGAGAAAGTGGAGATGATCGGTGATTTACAGCCGCAAGAGAACGAAGCCGGCTTTACGCAGGATTTTCAGCAGCTCGAGGCGATGTATATGGTGCTGAAGGAGGAGATGCGTACACGGCCTACCAAAAAAGTGAAAGATGCGCTGGTGTTGAATCTACTCGTTAGAATCGATCTGTTGAATCAGCAGATCCATCGCATTGAAGAAAGTGATAAAAAGGAGTCCGCAGATAAAAAGAAAGCTGAAGCTTAGCGTGCTGATATTTTACACTGCAGTCGCAGACTGCGGCATGATGGGCACAAGTTGCAAACTTGCGCCAAATCCTAGCTAGCCCTGCGCTTGACTTTTATGACAGTGCCTGCGCCAACTCCGGTTGCAAACTTGTCAAATCTTAGCCAGGCCCTGCGCTTGACTTTTATGACAGTACCTTGCGCCAATTCTCACTGGAATCAGTTAATATTCGGAGTTCATTTCGAAATGTTCCTGGGCTGAGTCGAATACTTTTCCGTTTTCGCATTTCAATACGCGGGCTGGAAACTTCTTGATTAGGCCGTAGCTGTGGGTGGCCATCAGGACTGCGGTGCCGCTTTTGTTGATCTGCTGGAATATTTTGAGGATACCGTTCGATACTTCGGGGTCGAGGTTTCCGGTTGGCTCGTCGGCTAAAACAATCATTGGCTCGTTCAGCATGGCGCGGGCGATCACTACGCGCTGTTGCTCGCCGCCGGAAAGCTGGTGAGGCATTTTCTTCTCTACCGATCCAAGCCCTACCTGCATCAATACATCGGACACCCGCGAGCGCATTTTTACGTTATCGCGCCATCCTGTAGCTTTCATGACAAACATAAGGTTCTCGGCTACTGTCCGGTCGTTGAACAGCTGGAAGTCCTGGAAGATTATGCCCAGCTTGCGGCGCAGCGGTGGTACTTCTGACGATTTGATATTCTGTATGGTATATCCGGCAACGGAAACGTCGCCCACGCGCACGGGGAGATCGGCATACAGGGTTTTCAATAACGAAGACTTGCCGGAGCCGGTGCGGCCTACCAGGTACACGAATTCGCCCTTCTGGATCTCGAAGTTGAGGTCGCTGAGGATGGTGTGATGATCCTGAAAAATGCTGGTCTCCTTGACGGTTACGACTGAATCGGGTGAAAACATAAAAAAATAAGCCGGTATATCGTACAAAGATAAACGACATACCGGCTTAAAAAATATTTACGCCTGCGGAATTACCCGTTCACTTTCTTGTGATCGGCCAGGAATTTGGCAAGACCAGAGTCTGTAAGCGGGTGGTTGAGCAGTTGTGTGATCACATTCAAAGGACATGTCACTACATCAGCGCCGATCTCTGCGCACTGAATAAGGTGCATGGTGTGGCGTACAGAGGCAGCCAGTACTTCGGTGCCGAAACCATAGTTGTTATAGATAGCCACGATCTGCTCGATGAGGCCCAGGCCATCGGTAGAGATATCGTCCAGACGTCCGACGAAGGGCGATACATAACTTGCGCCAGCCTTGGCAGCCAGGATAGCCTGACCAGCAGAGAATATCAGCGTACAGTTTGTACGGATGCCTTCGGCTGTAAGCGTTTTGATGGCCTTCACGCCGTCCTTGATCATCGGAACTTTTACTACGATCTTGTCGTCGATCTTTGCAAGCTCGCGTCCTTCCTTCAGCATGCCGTCCAGTTCGGTCGAGATAACTTCGGCACTCACATTATTGTCAACGATACCGCAGATGGCCTTGTAATGGTTGCGAACATTATCGGCTCCTTTGATACCTTCTTTCGCCATCAGCGAAGGGTTTGTTGTAACGCCGTCCAGAACACCAAGGTCGTAAGCTTCCTTGATCTCATTCAGGTTCGCAGTGTCAATGAAGAATTTCATAGATATAAATATTTGATTATGGGCTGTTTTTGTGTGTTGTTCGTCGGCAAAAATAAGATGAAAATGTCGGGAAGCGCACAGTTTGTTTCAAAACCTGTGTAAATCGTAGTACTTTATCCGAAGAGAGTAGGAGAAGGCTTTTCGAGCAGGGAACGTCGGGCCTATAAATAAAAAATGGCAAACCCACATCGCACCGCTACAACCGCCTACCCTTGCTACCTTCCGGTCCTGGGGGAGTTCAGCAGGAGCTGGTCGTGCCGGCTTGCCGGGGGCAAAGGTAAAAGATAATTCAGATTACTGGCATGTTAACAGAAAAAAATGATCGACATGCCGAATATTTTTTTCAGAGTAATCCTGACAGGTAAAGATTGAACTCAAGTGGATTGCACGAAACAAAACCATCAGCCTTCAGATCTTCGAAGATCTCTTCATCGGCTTCGAGGTTACGAAGCTCAGGGTCACCCTCTTTGGGCACGGTGATCTCGGTGATTTTGTAGTGTATGGGATTTACCCGCACGAGTATCGTAGCTTCTTCGAATTCTTTTCTGAAATATTCGTGAACGATGTTGCTCTCTTTGGCCATATCTGCAAATATCGACTATTTCGATACGATCTTCAGTCCGAGGATAGAGCCGATCAGCAGAAAAATGAAAAGCAGACGCCAGAAATCGGCAGGCTCCTTGTAAAACAAGATCCCTACAATAACCGTCCCCACGGCCCCGATACCGGTCCACACGGCATAGGCCGTTCCCATCGGAATACTCTTGATGGCCTGATTCAACAGCACGAAGCTCAGCGTGATGCATATGAAAAATCCCACACCCCACTTCCAGTTCGTAAAGTTGTCCGACATTTTCAGACATGTCGTAAAACCCACCTCAAATAACCCCGCAATAACCAACACTATCCAGGCCATATCAATCCTTTATTTAATTTCTTCAAAGTAACCTGTTTCTTCGCGCTCACGCCGTTTTTTCTGTCTCCAGGACTCTCTCCTCATACTCGATCCCATACCGTCCCGCATGAATCGGGCACCCGATAGCCTTCCCGAACGCATGTGTAAATGCCGCGCCATAATACACGATCATCGACGAGTAAAATATAAACAGCAGCAGCAGCGCGATTGATGCCGAAGCCCCATAGATTGTGACCAGGTTGCTCTCCACAAGCATGAGCCGGAGTATAAGCTTACCTATACTGAACAGCAGCCCCGTAAGCAATCCACCCGCAAATGCAACACGCCACTTGACGCGTGCTTCCGGTAGCATCTTGAACAATACCGTAAACCAGATCGTCACCACGAGTATCGAAAAAACGATATTCAATATGCGGATCACGATCGCGTCCACATCGGGAAAGATATCATGCAGGTAATTCCGGAACAGCGAGACAGAGGCATCCAGCAGGGTGGAAGCCAGGAAGAGCAGCCCGATGAAAAACAACATTCCAAGTCCTAATATCCGTTCTTTTACGCTGTAATACAGCTTCTTCGACGACTTCCTCCGGATATGCCATAACTGGTGTATGGCCTTACGGATAATGCTGAGCAATGTGGTGGCTACAAACAACAGAAACAGGAATCCGCCGGCTGTAACCCATGCATTGCCCTCCAGCTTCATAAAGTTGTGAACGATCTTTTCGATCTCACCCGTAGCGGCACCGCCAAGCATGGACGTGAGCTTATCAAAGATCTGCTGACGAATATGTTCTGATTTGAAATAAATCCCGAGAACGCTTACAATTATGATAATGATCGGCGGGAGCGAAAATGTGGTGAAAAAGGCCGTAGCAGAGGCCAGGATCAGCGGATCGTTCCGCCGTAAGAGGGCAAAAGCGTGTCGGAAGGCGGCTAGTTTTTCAGTGGCAGACATCGGAAACAAACATAACGCAAAAATCAGTGCGAGTGCCCCGATGGCTATCGGGGAGAGCGAAAAAAGCATTCGTTTTCCTCGCTCTCACACTCACACTGATTTATAGTTTCCAGCCGGCGCGGTATTCGCGTTTTACGAATTGGTTCGCGTCGTCGAAGTTGGTAATGCGCATGTTTTCGCCATCCCAGAGCAGCTTGATGTTGCGGCCGGGGTAGTCGAACTGGTTAGGGTTATTGGCTTTTGGCTTACGGATGTCGTAGCTGCGGATCGCCAGGTTGCCCATCAGTACGGTTTCGGTAAGCGGACCGGCAATCTCGAACGGTGAGCTTACTTCCATCTTGCCATAACCGGCTATACAAGCGTCCACCCACTGTACATAGTGTCCTTCAGCACCGCCGGGAACACGTTTGATCGTTTCGGGGACTTTTGCATCGGCTGATTTTGATGTGGGTAGGAGTGAAGGGTACATGCCGTACGTACCACACATCATCTTGCCCTTGGTGCCGATGAATAACACACCGTTACCACCGTCTCCCATAACCTCATTCGGGCCGAGCTCTTCGGGGCGCTCAGGCTGTATACCGCCGTCCATCCAGTGCATCTTGACAGCGGGTTTGCCGTCGCGTGCCGGGAAGGTAAGCTGTGTGTATGATGACGGAGGACCGCTTTCGGGGAAGTATCCCTGTTTGAATTCGTCCACGTATACACTGCCTACGCTGGCCGTTACGTCGGTAGGATATTTAAGTCCCAGCACACGGAAGGGCGGCTCTACAATGTGGCAGCCCATGTCGCCAAGGGCGCCTGTGCCGTAGTCCCACCAGCCGCGCCAGTTGAAGGGCACGAGCTTGTCTACATATTCTTTGTAAGGAGCTGTGCCGAGCCAGAGATCCCAATCGAGCTCTTTCGGTACCGTAGCCTTTCCGGAAGGCCATGCGATGCCCTGAGGCCATACCGGGCGGTTGGTCCAGCAGTATACGGTGTGTACATCGCCTACAAGGCCGGCTTTGTACCAATCCATCAGCTGGCGTACGCCGTCGCCTGAGGAGCCCTGGTTGCCCATCTGTGTAACCACCTTATATTTCTTGGCTGCTTCCGTAAGCATACGGGCCTCGTAGATGTCGTGCGTCATCGGCTTCTGCACATAGACGTGCTTGCCCAGCGACATCGCGGCCATGGCTTGCACGGCGTGGTTGTGGTCAGGTGTAGATACCGAAACGGCGTCTATATGCTTATGCTCTTTCTCGAGCATGATGCGGAAGTCTTTGTAGTATTTGGCCTTGGGGAAGTTGGCAACTGATTTTGCCGCGCGACGATCGTCTACGTCGCACAGATACGCGATCTCGGCGTTCGGGCTTTTCGCAAAGCCGGCAATGTCGCTTTGGCCTTTTCCACCAGCGCCAATGCCGGCGATGTATAGCTTGTCGCTTGGTGCAGTAAAGCCTTTACCGCCCAGCACAGAGCGGGGCACGATGGTAAAAGCTGCTGCCGCGGCGAGGCCGGCACCGGCATTTTTGATAAAGCTTCTGCGTGAAAAATCAGTTGCGGATGGAATGTTTGTTTTTTTAACTGGCATACGTTGATGGGTGTTGGTTAGCAGAAAATGGTATGAGCAGTGTGAAGAGAACCGGGTGATGCTGGTGTGGTAGGCGCATCACCCGGATGTTATTCTTAGGTGTCGAACTTGACAGAGATCTCCAACGTGCGCGCATCGTACGCGAGACCATATTGGTCCAATACCTCCTTCGGTACACCATCCCATTGGTTGGGGCGGTTACCCTGGTATCCGAGATCGGCAATACCGATCTTGCTTGAGAAAAATCCGGTTGCTGTAAGATCACGCATCGTGTTGAAGAACGATACGCCCTGCATCATTTCCGGGCGGGCTTTCTCAGGATACGCGATATCGTCTACGATCTGGATCTGTTGTTCGGGTGTGATGCTGATGAATGCGTTGTTGAAGCGACGCATGGCTTGCAGGTCAAGCCACTTGAGGCCGCCGCGCAGAGGAGTCTGGTAGCGGGGCATGTCCTTCGCGATGAACTCGATGAAATCAGGCACGCCCGCATCGGTAGCGCTACCGGACGTTTCATCTTTAGGGATGATGATGTCCACAAGCGTGGTGATGGTTTTCATCTCGTGCTCGTCGAAGAACTTTTCGCTCAGCAGCTTGCGGTCGTGCTCGAGCTCTGCCGGATAGCGGTCTATGGTGAAATCTTTCGGAGTGTCTGCTGCTCCGGCGGTTTCTTTCTTGGTCTCGGGTTCGCACCCGATGAGGAGGCCTGCGCCGACTGTACCGGCGGTAAAGGCTTTAAGATATTGTCTTCTGTCCATAGTTGTCGATGCCTATAGATTTTGTTTTTTGATCTCGTCTATCATATATTCCGAAGCGCGCATGGAAAGCGCCAGGATCGTCCACGTAGGGTTCTTGTCGGCCTGTGACACAAACGCGCCACCGTCTACCACGAACAGGTTCTTGCAGTCGTGTGCCTGATTGAATTTGTTGAGCGCCGATTTTTTAGGATCGTTGCCCATACGTGTTGTTCCAACCTCGTGTATGATCTTGCCGGGTGCTTCAAGACCGTAGTTGTCATGCTCACCGGATGTATTGCCCCAGGTCACCACGCCGCCCATATTATGGATTATTTCGGCAAAGGTTTCCTTCATGTGTTTGGCCTGTTTGATCTCGTGCTCGCTCCACTTGTAGTGGAAGCGCAGTACCGGGATACCGAACTTGTCTACTACGTTTGGATCGATCTCGCAATAGTTGTCTTCGCGGGCTATCGCTTCACCACGACCGGCCATGCCGAACGTTGCGCCATAGAAGTACCGGTAGTCATCCTTGAGCGATGCGCCGTAGCCGCCGGCAGCTTTTGTCTCGCCATTACGGCCGGGATACTTGCCGTTGGTGTTCTGCATGCCGAAGCCGAAGCCATAACCGGGCATGCCCATACCGCCACCGTATTCGATGTGATATCCACGGGCAAAGTCGAGCTTCTTGTTGTCCAGCCACCACGGCGTGTATACGTGCATACCGCCCACGCCATCTTCATTGTAGCGCTTGCGGCCTACCAGGTGTGGCAGTATACCACCCATCGACGCGCCGGTAGAGTCGTGCAGGTATTTACCTACCACGTTGCTCGAGTTGGCAAGACCATTAGGGTGTGCCGGTGATTTAGAGTTCATCAGCAAACGTGCAGATTCGCATGCGCTGGCAGCCAGCACTACGATTTTTGCGTTCACTGTATATTCCTGCATATCGTCTTTGCTTACATACGATACGCCTGTTGCTTTTCCTTTTTCGTCGGTGAGCACTTCGCGCACCATGGCGTTTGCGATCACGTCTACATTGCCGGTGGCTATCGCGGGTTTTACCAATACTGATGACGACGAGAAGTCGCCATACACGGTACATCCACGGTTACATTGCGAGCAAAAGAAGCAGGCGCCACGGTCTTTGTTGTTGGCCAGCGGACGGGTCAGGATGGACAAACGCGACGGTATTACGGGAACACCCATTTTGGTGCCCGCATTTTTTATAATAAGCTCGTGCAGACGTGGCTTTGGTGGCGGAAGAAATATTCCGTCCGGTTCGTTGTCAAGACCTTCTACGCTGCCGAACACGCCGATCAACTGGTCTACTTTGTCGTAGTACGGTTTTACGTCGTCATAGCCAATGGGCCAGTCGTCGCCCAGGCCATCTATGCTTTTATGTTTGAAGTCTTTCGGGCCGAAGCGCAGGGAAATACGTCCCCAGTGGTTGGTGCGGCCTCCGAGCATACGCGAGCGGAACCAGTCGAATTTGGTGCCGTCCTTGTGCGTATAGGGTTCGCCGTCCAGTTGCCAGCCGCCGTAAGCAGCATCGAAGTCTCCAAAATCCCGGAATGACGTGGAAGCACCCCGGCGTGGCGATTCGTAAGGCCACTTCAATTGCATTACATTCTTCGCGGGGTCGTACATCGGGCCGGCCTCCAGCATGACCACCTTAATACCGGCATTCGCCAGTGTATATGCGGCCATACCGCCTCCCGCTCCGGATCCGACGATGCAGACATCGTAAGATTTCGAAGTCTTTTTGATTTGGAAATCAGGCATAGTTATGAAATAAGCTTTGGCTAAAAGTAATCTTTTCCGATTAAATACAAACGTTGTATTCAATAAACGGCAATATAAATCAGTGCGGGTGCGAAGTGCGAGAGCTATAAATCAGTGTGAGCGCGAAGTGCGAGAGCGGAAATGCAAAACCTTCGGTGATACAGGTCCTTCCCATGCGGTTGGGGCCGGTTTAACCGGTAAAGCCGCAGCGGGCTGTATCACCGAAGATCTTCTATAGCCTAACGAGCATAAGGTTTTCTAACTTCGCTCTCCCCGATAGCTATCGGGGCACTCACACGGATTTATCTACCAGCCGTCGTTGTTTGGACGGAGATTGGTGTTGTTGCGGTAGTCGTTAGCCGGCAGGGGCAGCAGTAGGTGTTTCTTCTGCAGCACTACGCCGGTGCTTAGCGTGGCGCCTTCAAACTCGACAAAAGTGTTGTTCGTTTCATTATACACCTTGTGCAGGCGCTGCATGTCGAACCAGGTTATGCCTTCGTAGCACAGCTCGTGCCAGCGCTCACGCCAGATCGCTTCCTGCATCTGGCTTTGGCTTACACCGGTAACTGCAGGCAGGCCCGCGCGGCTGCGCACAGCGTTCAGGGCGTTTTCTACGTCTATGCTCGGTCCGGTCGAAGCATTTTGTGCTTCGGCAAACATCAGCAGCACGTCGGCATAGCGAACAATCGGATAGTTCAGATCGGCCTGGCCGGTGCCAGCTGTTCCATGTGTGCCGTTGGCAATCACGTCGAAATGTTTGTATACATAGCTTTTCGCCAGATCAACCGTGTCGCCGTTACCATCTTTGTAGTATTGCCGGAAAAAGAATTGTTTGTCTCTCCAGGCTTCCCGGCTGTCCCCTTGTTTTCCGCGACGTATGTCATTGGTCTCGAATGTTGCAAGGAATGACTTTGTGGGAACGGTCGTGCCCACTTCGCCGGATGCCGTGATGTTTGTGTTGTTCGGCAGGAAATATGCCTGGTACTCATTGTTTGCAACACCCGCGGCATACTGTATCCCGAAGATATGCTCGGCCCGGTTCTCGGTCGCGATTATGTGAAGCGAATCATAGGTACGGAAAAGATGTATCTCCTTGGGATGCCCGTTAGCGTAATCGATTACCTCTTTGGCCTTTGCTGCTGCTTTATCATAGTACTCCTTGCCTCGGTTAAGCGGGTAGCCGGCCATAGTGAGATACAGCCGGGCCAGCATTGACTTGACGGCGGCAAGCGATGCCCTGCCCGATGCATCCATCATCGGAAAACCGGCTCCCTCTGCATATAACAGGTCCTGCTCGATAAGCGCATAGACATCTTCCTTCGGTGCACGGTTCGGCGTTACCTCAGGGGAGGTCCAGCTTGCAATAGGCTCCGTCAATAAGGGCACATCGCCCCATAACCGTACCAGCCAGAAGTAATGGAAAGCTCTCAGGAAACGTGCGTGGCCTACCCACTTTTTCAGATCGTCTTCCTCTATAGCCGGTATTTCGGGTATGCGCTTGATGGCGAGGTTGGCGTTGCCGATACCTTCATACAACTCGCGCCACCATTGCGTAAGGTGCAGATTATCGCCGGTGTGCTGAAAGCTATATAAGTTGTTAAGGTCTGAGTTTTGGCCGGTCTCCGTTTCGGCTGTGCCGCTGAAGGCATCCAGCATCTGGAAGTTTGCCGAGAATATGCCGGCGCCGGCGCCATGGAAACGAAGGTTCTCATAAATGCCGTTAACGGCAACCTCCGCGTGTTCCGGCTCGGTAAAGAACGTGTTCGGTGCTATGTTAGACGGATCCTTCTCTTCTAGAAAGTCCGAGCAGGCGCCGCTCACCAGCAAAGCGGTGACAAATAGGGTTTTCTGTATGGGTTTTATATTGAATTTCATATCGATATCGTTTGATTGTGTTATGTGGTTGTATTACAGGCCCAGGCTCAGGCCGAACATATACACAGTGGGTTTTGGATAGTCGAAGAAGGTTTGTCCCTGAGCGAAAGGGTTTGTATAGGTAGAAACCTCAGGATCGTTTCCGGAGTATTTCGTACGCAGGAAGAAATTCTGCGCAGATACATAGACACGCATTCTGCTCATTTTCAGACGTTCAGCAACGGCCGGAGAGAAGGTGTAACCCAGCAGTAGGTTTCTTCCCCGGAGGAATGAGCCGTCTTCAACCCAGTGGGTATCGACATTCGATACATAACCGGCTTTCGAGTCGCGTACGGCCGCGATGTCCGTGTTCTGGTGCTCGGGCGTCCAGGCATTCAATACGGAACGGAAGCTGTTAGCCAGGCCGGTGCGGTCTTCGCCGGAGTGGTGTGTCATATTCAGAACGTCGTTGCCATATACATACTGGATGTCGAGCATCAGGTCGAAATTCTTATACTTGAGCGTGTTGATGAATGAGCCATAGCCTTTAGGGTTACCGTTACCGATGATCATGCGGTCGGTATCGTTGATTTGATAATCCGGTCCGCCGTCAGGCCCACCCACGTCTCTGTATTTTACATCGCCGGGCAGAATAGGTTTGCCGGTGCCACGGTAGCTGTTTATTCCGTATTTCTGCGCCTCTGCAGCGTCAGCTGTACTCCATGTACCCTCGCGTACAAGTCCCCAGAACGAACCTACAGGCTTGCCTTCCATGATCACACCCGTCTGGTTTGTAAAGTTCGGGTTACCCACACCGAAGATAGGTGCAGGTGTAGCGAGCTTCAGAACCTTGTTACGGTTCATAGAGATATTGAACGTGGTTTGCCAGGTGAAATTGGTCGTCTGCACGTTCACGGTATTGAGGGTGATCTCAATGCCTTTGTTCTCCATGCTGCCTACGTTACGAACAATGGTGGAATAGCCTGATGACGTCGGTAGCGGCGCATCCAGCAACATGTCGGTTGTCTTTCTGTAATATAGATCAGCTTCGATGGCGATCCTGTTCTGGAATAAACCCAGCTCAACGCCGATATCTGATTGAGCAGTCCGTTCCCATTTCAGATCGGGATTGCCAAGCCTGTTGTTAGCTACGCCGGTAACTTTGGTGTTATTCACGACAGCGGTGACTGGCTTGAGAGATGCCAGCGCAGAATATGTCGTGATTTCGGAGTTGCCGGTCAGGCCGTAGCTGGTTCTAATTTTCAGGTTGGAGATGTAAGGGTGATCGACCAGGAATGGTTCCTGAGAGACCCGCCATGCAAGCGCTGCTGAAGGGAAGAATGCATATTTATTGGATTCACCGAATTTGGACGAACCATCCATACGCCCTGTAACCGTAAGCAGATATTTCTCACGCAGTCCATAATTTATACGACCGAAGTATGAATTGAAAGCGAACCGCGAACGGTTAGATTCCACAGGTGTAGCCGTAGGCAGGAAGTTTGCCGCGCTACCCAGGTTGTTGTTTTGGAAATAGTCGGTTACGAAGGTTTGAGACCGGGCCTGGAACCAGAAGATGTTCGTTTCCTGCCATGAAATACCGGCCATCGCGGTGATGTTATGGATCGTATTGATCTGCTTGTTCCACGTCAGGTAATTCTCGAATGACCAGAAGGTCTCGCGGTTGTTCTGTACGCGTGCATTCCCTTTTTCAGAATTTGGGAATGTATAGTCCGGAGTCTGTGGCGCGGGGCGTCCTTCATATTGATTTTGCTCGCGCTCAAGGATATTCGTGCCGACGGTCGAACGAAGCTCGAGATCTTTCGCTAACTTGATGTTAGCATATACGTTTCCAAGCAGCGTGCGGCTTAACAGAATATATTTACGGCTGGTCATTTGATCCACGGGGTTCTGGCCGCCCTCCATAGACGGAGAGTAGTTCTTGTTATGCGAGAAAACACCGTTAGGATAACGCACGGGCAGAATAGGCAGGGCCTCCGTAATCATACGCACAGAATTCAGACCCCCCGTTCCGTAGTCCACAATGTTTTCCTCCTGATTGTTATAGCCAAGGCTACCGCCGACTTTTAGCCAATCGGTGATCTTGGTGTCCATAACAAAACGGCCGGAGTAACGCTTCAGATAAGAGTTCAACAAGAGACCGTTATCATCGCGGTAGCCGAGAAACACGCCATAGCTCGCATCCGGATTACCGCCTGTAAACGATAGCTGGTGATTCTGCGAAAGCTTGTTCTGGGTAGATTCTTTAAACCAATCTGTATCATAAAGCGGGTTGCCTGATGCATCGAAGAGTAAGGGATTGGTTCTGTCCAGTGCAGGATTGCGTCTGCCGGACGAGTGCGTGTTCGTCGCTGGATCCCAGCCTGCGGAGTCATAGTAAGCCATGTTGTCCCAGCCGAGTTGTTCGGTAGCGAGGAACTCTTTTGCGTTGAGCATGTGTACACGCTTCGGTCCGATAGTAGGGACGCTCAGCTGCATATCATAGGTCACTTTGCCACCGGTAGTGCTACCACGTTTTGTAGTGATCAGGATAACGCCGTTGGCACCCCGCGCGCCATAGATGGCTGTAGCAGAAGCGTCTTTCAGTACTTCTACAGAAGCGATATCTGCCGGGTTGATGTTATCGATAGCGTTGTTCAACGCGAACGAGCCGTCGGTTTGTGTACCTACAGGCATAATAACACCGTCTATAACATACAGCGGGTTGTTCGACGTGCTGATCGAGCTGAAGCCGCGTATCCGCACGTTAGACTGGCCACCCGGGCGACCTGAGTTTATATTAACCGATACACCGCTTATCTTACCGGCGAGGGCCTGTGTTACCGAAGGCAACTGGCGCTCCTGGATATCCTCAGCCTTGATATTGCCTACCGAACCAGTAAGGTCTGATTTCTTTGTTGTACCATACCCTACAACCACAACTTCGTTCAGCGTTTTCACGTCAGGCTGCAGCACGGCATCCACAACGGTACGGCTGTTTACAGCAACTTCCTGCGACATATAACCGATGAAGCTGAATATCAGTGTGGCGTTTTCGTCGGGTACGGATATATTGAATTTGCCGTTCACATCGGTCACGGTGCCCAGTGTGGTTCCTTTCACCAGGATATTCACACCCGGCAGCGCGTCGCCTTTTTCATCGGTCACGGTTCCCGAAACCTGGAAGTCATAATTCTGTGTTACCGGCATGGAGAAATTCGGCATGGTCACGTTTGGTGGCGCTACAAGCATACCGAGGTCGTGGCCCATGTCCGCCATAGGAGATGAGCCCGGGCGATTCTCCTTATTTGGCGGAATAAGCATGATCTGCTTTTTGTGGATCCGATAGGTGATGTTTGTGCCGTCGAGGATAATATCGAGCACCCGTTCGATGCTCTCTTCTCTGATCTCGACTGTAACGTTCTTGTCGATAGATCGCAGACGGCTGTCGTTGATGATGAAGCTGTACTCGGTTTTGCGTTCGAGCTCGCGGAGTGCTTCCTTGAGTGTTACATCCTTCAGACTGAGCTCGATGGTGGCGGGTGGAACCTGGGGTTTGATCGTTGCGGCAAGAGCTGCCGGGGCGATCAAACTCAGGAACAACGTGAGGGCCATCAGGGCTGCCCCGAAAACTTTCGGGACGGCAGGAACGCGACCGTGGCCGGTTTGTTTATAGAGATGCGTCATAGGTTGGTTGGTTAATTTGATTTATTGATAAGTGGTGCTTTGTCGATAAGTGCTATTCGTAGATGTATATGTTGTTGTTCTCCTTTCTGTATTTTAAGCGTGATGAGACCTGTATAAATTCTAATACCTCGTCCAGCGATTCGCTGCCGATGGTCATCGTCAGCCGTTCTCTAACGGCCAGGCTATCGTTTACCAGGACGTGTACCTTGTAGCGGTTTTCGAGCTTTAATATGATGTCTGCCAGCGGTGTGTTGTCGAACGTGATGCGCTCTTCTTTCCACGCTGTGTAATCCGATGGGTTCACGGTCTGCCGTGTCACTACATGCTGCTGTGCATTGAAGCTGATCTGGTCGCCCGGTTTCATGGCGTACCGCTCGTCTGTTATCGAGCCGTTTACCATGAGCTCTACGCTGCCTTCTTCCAGCGTCGTGCGTATATTCTCTTCATTGGTATAAGCCTGTACATTGAAGCGTGTACCTTTTACACGTATGGTGAATGCTTCGGCATTGACAATGAAGCTTTTCTGATCTTTATGAACGTCGAAGAAAGCTTCGCCTTTCAGGAATACCTCGCGTTTGGTTACGCCAAAATCGGGGCCGTAAACCAGCGTGCTGTTCGTGTTGAGCCACACCGCTGTGCCGTCGGGCAGGAAAACTTTGGTGTTGTGTTTTCCCGCGCTGTATACGATGGTGCTTTTATTGGTGTCTGTGTTCAGCCTCGTGAATTGTGTCCATGCCACATAGCTCAGTAATACAATAGCAGAGACGGTCGCTGCGATGCGAAGAATGTTGTAGTGATAAAGTTTGATAACCTTGGTGCGGGCCGGAGCCTTGGGCGATGAAACGATCCTGCCGTTGACCCGGGTCCAGGCCTGGTTTATCTTCTCGTGCGTAAAGGTGCTCAGCACCTGCGAGGTCTGAAAGGCCTCGTTCATCTGGTCGAAGTAGCGCTTATGGTCTTCGTGCTCTTCCAGCCAGCTCTCAAGCTCCTGAATGTCTTGCTCGCTGGCTTCGCGCTGAAGAAACCGGATGATCTGCCGGTCTATATGTTCGGGAATGGTTTTCATGTCGTAATCTTCCTCTTACAGGAATACTACAGGCATGCCGGCTTTTACCCTTACAATCGATTGAAAAGAATTTTTAAAATATTTATGTGTGTTATAACATACTCAACAACACCATGACCGTGAGATACTCGCGAAGCTGAAAACGTATCTTTTGCAGCGCCCGCGACATCTGCACCTCCACCGTCTTTATAGATATATTGAGACGGCTTGCAATCTCCTGGTACTTCAGACCCTCCAGGCGGCTCAGCTCGAATATGCGGCGGCACTCCGGCGGCAGCTGCTCCAGTGCGCGATGGAAGTCCTTTTCCAGCTCCTCGGCTACAAATGCCTCGTGCGAGCTGCTCTGCTCCGGCGGGGATGTATAGATCCTCGCAAGAAGATCGGTATACTTATCCTTTATCTTCCAGTGCTCCAGCATATTGAAGCACCCGTTTTTTACCGAAGTGAAAAGGTAGGCATCGACCGACTGCTTTTCGTCCAGGCTCTCGCGGTTGTTCCAGATCCGTACGAATACTTCCTGTACTATTTCTTCTGCCTCGTCCATATCGCCGAGGTATTTGTTGGCGTAGGCGCATAGCTGTGGATACAGCCTTCTGAACAACAACTCAAGGCTGCCCGGGTCGCCTTTTTTGATGTTCTTTATAAGCTCGATATGGTCCAGGACTTGGTTCAAACGATTGCTTTGATTACGAAATATTGAAAGAATAGCAATGGTAAACAAGGTGTGCGCGGAAAAATGGATGCTTTGGCGGTTAGGATGCAGCAGGCAATGGCTGACGTTTGTTCGTGTGTGGGTCACGCCGATAGTGCTCGGGACAAACTTGCCAAATCCCAGCTTGACTTTTATGACAGTACCTTGCCAGCAGACTCCTTCGTCTGTGACGGAATGTTATTTTGTCTGATGGTTAGCGCTGATGTGTGGACAGCTTGTTATTGATTCTTCTTTGGAACGGGATCGTAACCGTGTGTGCCCCAGGGATGGCAACGGGCGATGCGCTTCATGCCCAGCCAGATACCTTTTAGAGGCCCCCATTCCTGGATGGCCTCTATAGTGTATTGTGAGCATGTAGGCGTGTGCCGGCAGTTCTTACCCAGCAACGGCGATAGTGCCACCTGGTAAAAACGTATGGGCAATATCAATAGCTTTTTAAGCACTGTCGGTGTTTACTCGATGGAATACGTCATCTCGCCGTCCTTGCCGTCCATCAGTTGAACGCCGATAGCTTTGAGGTCGTCGCGGATCTTGTCGGACAGCGCGTAGTTACGGTCTGTTCTGGCCTTCTTACGCAGGTCGATCAGCACTTCTATCACGCCGTTCAGCAGCTCGTGATTCTGTTCTTCTTCTTCACGGAGGCCGAGTACTTCTTCCATAAAGCCGATATATGCGGCTTTGAACGTGTCGAACACTTCGGCGCTTACCTGTTGTAACGGCGTGTTGCCGGACTTGAAGTCGTTGATGCGCGAAGACATTTCAAACAGGATGGCAAGTAGCTTTGCTGTGTTGAAATCGTCGCTCATGTTTATGTAGCAACTGTCGATAAGCTTGTTGAGTTCCAGCTCCAGCTCTGTGTTCACCGTTCCAGTGGTTCCGGGGTGGGTGATCTTCTTGACGTTGTGCTGTGACTGTGCGAGCTTCTTGAAGCCCTTCTCGGCTGCGTTCAACGCTTCGTTCGAGAAGTCCAGTGTGCTGGAGTAGTGCGATTGAAGCATGAAGAAGCGTACGGTCATCGGGCTGTAGCCCTTTTCGAGCAGCGGGTGACTTCCGGTGAAGAGCTCGTTTGGCAGGAACGAGTTGCCTAGCGACTTGCTCATTTTCTGGCCGTTAACCGTAAGCATGTTCGAGTGCAGCCAGTAGTTTACGGGGCTTTTTCCGTGGGCGCCGACAGCCTGCGCGATCTCGCATTCGTGGTGCGGGAACTTGAGGTCCATTCCGCCACCGTGAATGTCGAACGTTTCGCCGAGGTATTTGGTGCTCATTACGGTACACTCGATGTGCCAGCCTGGAAATCCGTCGCCCCAGGGCGAAGGCCAGCGCATGATGTGTGATGGCGATGCTTTCTTCCAGAGCGCGAAGTCGACTTTGTTTCGCTTCTCATCCTGACTATCGAGCTTGCGGCCACTATCTACCAGGTCTTCCAGTACGCGACCGGACAGGATGCCGTAATGGTGGTTCTCGTTGTATTTGGTGACGTCGAAATAGACTGATCCATTGACTTCGTAAGCAAGGCCCTTGTCGATCAGCTTTTGCGTTATTTCTACCTGTTCGACGATGTGGCCGGTGGCGGTAGGCTCAATGCTGGTGGGCATGATGTTGAATTGCTTCAGCACGTCGTGGAAGTCGTCGGTATAGTGCTTGACGATCTCCATGGGCTCAAGCTGTTCCAGCCGGGCTTTCTTGGCGATCTTGTCTTCGCCTTCGTCGGCGTCGCTTTCGAGGTGGCCTACGTCGGTGATGTTGCGGACGTACCGCACTTTATACCCCAGGAACCGGAAGTACCGGCTGATGGTGTCGAAGGTGAGGAAGGTTCTGACGTTTCCGAGGTGTACTTTATTATAGACCGTTGGGCCGCATACGTACATGCCGACGTGGCCCGGGTTTATCGGTGTGAAGAGCTCTTTCTTTCCGCTGAGGGAATTCGTGAGGTGGATCGGG
>Ga0247764_1000053_pt1 | contig 47433 bp, 33 predicted proteins | sample UWRJL051202B4_FD_179932 | JGI IMG/M metagenome (GOLD analysis project Ga0247764, IMG submission 179932) | Plant litter microbial communities from Arlington Agricultural Research Station in Wisconsin, United States - UWRJ-L051-202B-4 | ecosystem: Environmental > Terrestrial > Plant litter >...
ATGGGGCTGCCGTTGCTATATGGCTATACATCGTGGATTCGGGGCCGCACCCTGGCTGGGAAGCATCAGCACGAATCTGAAGATCGGTGCGGGTGGACTGACCGGCCGCGCGTTGAAGAAAGGCGACATCATACCGTTCCGCACCGGGCTGCCTGAAGTATTCCGCAGTCGTGCAGAGGCTGGTGCGCTGCCCTGGTCCATATCCTGGGAAGATGTGTATACCGCAGATGATCGGGTGTTTTTTACAACAGGCCGGGAATGGAACTGGCTTTCAAAGGCATCGCAGCAGGCATTTATGGAACAAGCCTGGCGCATCGATTCCCGTTCCGACCGAATGGGGTATTACCTTTCAGGATCGCCGTTGATGTTTGATGAGCGACGTGAGCTGTTGTCGTCGGCCGTTAGCTTTGGTACGGTACAGGCGTTGCCGGATGGCGGTATGGTTGTGCTCATGGCCGACCACCAGACTACCGGTGGTTACCCACGTGTTGCTCACATAGCTTCGGCACATATTCCAAAGCTTGCCCAACTCGGTGCAGGCGATACTCTACGGTTCGCTATACTGAACTTGGATGACGCTGAAAAAATGTTACTTTCACAAAAGGCGCGTATAGAACGCATCGTTCGTTCCTGTCTCGATAAACTGCAAGCCTATGGACAAGCACATCGATCTTAATTGTGATATGGGAGAAAGCTTCGGTGCCTACACGTTGGGGCAGGACGAAGCGTTGATGGATTATGTATCGTCCGTAAACATCGCTTGTGGATTTCATGCCGGCGATGCTGTGGTAATGCAACGTACGGTTACCCTGGCTGCGCAGAAAGGCCTGGCCATCGGTGCGCATCCGGGCTATCCGGACCTGCAGGGGTTCGGCCGACGCGCGATTCAACTGGATGCGAACGAGGTTTATGCTATCGTACTTTACCAGGTTGGTGCGCTGCGTGCTTTTGCCGAAGCAGCAGGATCGCGATTGAATCATGTAAAGCCACACGGCGCGCTATACAATACAGCGGCAAAAGACCGTGCATTGGCCTCCGCCATTGCCGGGGCTGTACGCGATGCGGGTGATAACCTCGTGCTGGTAGGCTTATCCGGCAGCCATCTTATAGACGAAGGCAGACAGCTGGGACTCCGCACACTAAGCGAAGTGTTTGCAGACCGCACCTATCAGGATGATGGAACGCTAACACCGCGCACCGCCGCCAACGCATTGATAAGCGATACCGCCGGGGCGATAAAACAGGTGCTGCAGATGGTGGGTGAGGGAACGGTAACTGCGGTATCGGGTAAAACAATATTGGTAGAAGCTCAGACCATATGTATTCATGGCGACGGCGCGCACGCCTTAACATTTGCCCGCTCGCTTGCCGAACAACTTCATCAACACCATGTCAGCATCAAGCATCCCTAAATCGCGTGCCTCTGTTTTACTAGGTTCAGCATTCCTTATGGCCACGTCGGCTATCGGGCCAGGATTTATAACACAGACCACGGTGTTTACCGAGCAGCTTCGTACCAGCTTTGGATTTATAATATTGTGCTCGATCTTGTTGGATATTGTGGTGCAGCTCAATATCTGGCGCGTGGTATCTGCCTCGGGCATGCGTGCGCACGATCTGGCCAATGCCTTTGTGCCCGGCCTGGGCTACGTATTATCCACGCTTATCGTACTGGGCGGCCTGGCGTTCAATATCGGCAACGTGGCTGGCGCGGGTCTCGGGTTGCAGGTACTGCTTGGCGTGGAGCTATGGCAAGGCGTTGTTATAAGTGTGATACTGGCTCTCGTGCTGTTTTGGTTTAAACATGCCGGCAGGGCGTTGGATCTTTTCTCCAAGGTGCTCGGTATGGTAATGATCCTGTTGATGGTGTATATCGTGTATGCATCGCGGCCGCCGTTCGGGGCTGCGCTGATAAATACGTTCAAGCCCGAGGTAATAAATACAACCGCGATCATCGTACTGGTCGGTGGAACGGTAGGCGGTTATATAAGCTTTGCAGGTGTACATCGTTTGCTGGACGATGGTATAGGCGGGCCTGCATTTATAAGGGATGTATCACGCAGTAGTGTGAAGGGAATTTTATTGGCCTCGGCCATGCGCGTGCTGTTGTTTCTGGCGGCGCTTGGCGTGGTAATGGCCGGTGGCGCGATCGATGCGGGCAACCCCGCCGCGTCGGTATTCCAGCTTGCGGCAGGAGAGGTGGGTTATCGCATCTTTGGACTGGTATTGTGGTGTGCGGCCATTACGTCCGTCGCCGGGTCGGCTTACACATCGGTATCGTTTCTGCACAGCTTTCACCCGTTTTTCGACCGCTATCGGAGCCTGGTTATAACGGTATTCATATTGTTTTCGGCCGTGATATTTCTGATGATCGGCAGGCCGGTGCGGGTTTTGGTGGTGGTCGGCGCGCTCAATGCTTTTGTTCTGCCGTTAGCACTGGGTATTATATTGCTGGTGGCACAACGCCGTAAATTTATGGGTACTTATCGCCATCCCCTTTGGCTTACCGTCACGGGTTGGGTAGCTGTAGTACTTGTAACTATCATGAGTATAAAAACGATTGTTTCCGATTTGGGTAAAATGTAATCACGGTAGGTCATGGCACGAGTTTTATACCTTCATACTCTGTATAAATCTCGGAACCATGAAAGATATTTTGTATATCCTGAATAGCCTGGAAGAGTTCTATGGCGAAACCACATTGACCTCTGTTATCCAGGCTGACGAGCGTGTTAGTGACCTCGTTTCCAGCGTTGCCAATCAAACCAGCTCCCTTAACGGCTATGAGGTCGAAGAGCTTTCTGACCGCATTAACAAACTCATTACGCTAAACGCCAGAGTGCGCGAGGAGTTTGAAAAGCAGTCTCACGCGCTGGAAGAAGCACGTCTCAACATCCTGCCCTTCGCCCAGAGGCAACATACCCATGTTGCACCGTAGATAATAGCCCATTTTTTAGCCGTCAGGTCTTTTGTTAACGCATAGGGGTTTATGCGCTCAGTCTGTTTTTTGTTTATTCAGATTATTATCCTGTTAATAAATGGCGTGCCCGTGCCGAATGCCCGTTTCAGTTTGTATATTTAACTATACCGCATCCACGAAGTTGACTATAGCCGAGATCAGATCCCGTTGTCTGTGCGGTAATCAAAATTATTAAAGTTTGCCCTACGTACCGGTCCTATTCTGAAGGGCTGGATTTTTTGCCGTAAGTAAAAGTTCGTTGCGCTCTATAAATCGTTTTTTATGACACACTTCCAATCAGAAATACGGGTATTGTTCATTATTACAATGGTTGCTGCCTGTAAAGCGCCAACGGAGCGGATAAGCGGGCTTTCGGCCGATACGACGAAAGATATTTCGTATGCGCCTGTAAAGGGCTATGCATTCAGGAAGTCGCCTGCCGCATTTTCAGTAGCCCCTGCGGTTGCCCGTAAGTCGTCCGTTCCATTGCCCGAACCCATTATTTCCAACGACAGTATCGGGCTTATCAACACAGCAGATACTGCAGCGATCGAAGGCGATGAATTGCCGCCTACATACGAAGGCGCTCCATTCTTCGTTGTTACCACGGACTCTGCATTTCATTCCATGGTGCTGCAAAGCGGCGGTAGGGCGACTGTGCTCGACAGCATATTAACACCTGTAGACTTCCGCAAAGAGTTCCTACTCGTGCTGTATGCTCCTCCCGCTACCATGACCGAAGCTTCCGCCGACCTCTCCGTTAACGCCGTTGTGACGGATGCGGGCGTGCTCTATGTTTCGACGTCGTCGCTCTATTCGGTCCCAGCTGATTCTATACGCCGCACCAATCCTTTCTGGCAGGTTTCCATGTACAAAATAGAGCGACGCCATTTCCACCGCGTAGGCATCGTAGCGGAGGATACTACATACTTTGGGTTGTAAATCACGACGGCACGCTTACGGTAATGGTATGCAGCGGAGCCTGGTAAGTATATTCTATCGTGAGGTCATACGTTTCGCAGATCCGTTTAACGATGGCGAGGCCAAGCCCTAACGAATCCGACGTTTGATTTTGCTTGGCAAATCGCTGGAAGAGCTGACCCGGATCTTTGGATAACGCTGCCCCTGGATTTTGAATGACCAGATTTTTAGCAGAGCTGCGTAGCGTAATACTGCCGCCCGGCAGGTTATGCTTCTGCGCATTGCCGATAAGATTGGAAATAAGGATTTCGGCAAGCGTGGCATTCATCTCGACGACCAGGTTTCCGGACGATTCTATATTTATCGCTAGCTTCTTGAGGAGAAAAAGCTCTTCCCATTCGGCCAGTTTCTTTTCGGCTACCGATGTCAGGTTAATATGCTCATGCTCGTAGAATTGCCCGTTGTCGATCTTCGCAAGCAGAAGAAGTGCCTGGTGCAGCCGCGATAACCGTAGTGTAGACTGGTGAATATTCTCTATCCAGTACATCTGCTCGGGCGTGAAGTTCTTTTGCTGAATAAGCTCTTCTACCCGGCTTGATATAAGAGCAAGCGGAGTTTGAATTTCGTGTGAGGCGTTCTCGGTAAATTCCTTCAGATTCTTGTAGTCGAGCGCCATTTTGGTCGTCATTTTATCCAGCACGGCGTTAAGCTCATTGAACTCATGGATGTCCTCCTGTTGCAGCGTCAGGCCCTTGCCTTTGGTAAGCCCGAAAGATTTGGCTTTTGAAAGTGTATCGTAAAAAGGCTTCCATATGGTTTTTGATATTCGGCGTTGGAAAAGGAAGAGTAACAACAGCCCTATGCTTAATAAAATAAGCATAGTCCCCGTAATGTACATTAGCAGGTCGTTAGACTCGATCAATGATTTTCGTATGCTGACTTTATAGTTGATGCCGCCGATGGTTGCCGGAAAGCTGTATTGCCTGAAGGGTACAAGCTGCGCGCTATAGCGATCGTAAAGCGCTGTGTCTTTAAATTCGGCCACATAGGGCTCTAAGGTGCGCAATGCCGAAAGCGTGATCTTATTCTCGACGAAGTAGCAGCTCTCTTCCCACATGCCATGAGCGCCGACAAAGTTTTCGAAGTCGTGCCGCTCCACCACCAGCCGCTTCTCCACCTCCTGGTAAACCACATATTCGATAACCAGGTAGAAGGCACCGGCCACGAGAATATATGTGATCGCCGAGAAAAATATATAATACAGGTTTGTTCGCGCCAGCAGTTTCATTTTTCTCCGAATTTATATCCTATGCCGTAGATGGACTGAATGTAGTCAGAGCAGCCTTTGTCGGTTAGCTTCTTTCTCAGGTTTTTGATGTGAGAGTAAACGATGTCGAAAGAATCTGTCGAGTCGATATTGTCGCCCCAGAGATGCTCCGCCATCGCAGCCTTTGTTAAGGCGACGTTGATGTTGGAAAGAAAATACAGCAGCAGGTCGTACTCTTTTCGCGAAAGCGCGACTTCGGTATTGTCTACAAAAACCTTTCTTGATACATAGTTTACGCGGATCTCGTTATAGGTGATCTCGTTGCTGCCGCCAAAGTTTCGTCGCCGTAGCAGCGACTTGACGCGGGCATTCAGCTCCGACAGGTGAAAGGGTTTGGTGAGGTAATCATCCGAGCCGATCTCCAGGCTTCGGATCTTGTCTTCCAGGGCATCGCGTGCAGAAATGATAATGATGCCGGTGGAAGAGCTGATCTTCTTCAGTGCATTTACAATATCAAAGCCTACACCGTCAGGCAGGTTCAGATCGACAATGATACAATCGTAGCTATAGAGATTTATCTTCTCGATGGCATCGGCAAAGGTGCCCACCGCCTCGGCGATAAAGCCGTCTTTTTGCAGATGGGCGGCAATACTTTCGGCCAGCCCCTTTTCGTCTTCTATAACTAATATTTTCAATTCGGTTACAATTCGTTGTGGGTACGGTGCTCAAACAAAGATAGGACTTCAATTCTGGAAAAATATGGGAAAACTACTCATGTTCCCTGCCCGCGCCTTTCCTAAATGTTTCCAGAATCGAAACCTAGTATTGCAGAGGAAACTGCTGAAAAGCAGCATAACACTTCAGTACTATGAATATACGTCAATATTTTATCGGGCTGTTTGCGGTGCTATCGGTGATCGGAAGCGCCGGGACGTTACACGCCCAGCGTATGGATCTCGATACCGTGCTCGCAATAAGCCGCGAGCAGTACCCGCTTCTCAAGGCACGTGCTGCCTCCGTTAACGCGGCCGGCCGTGAAGTAAAAGCAAGTCAGAGTGAGTACATACCCAGGCTCAGCGTGCAGCATCAATATACCTACTCCACCAATAACAGTGTGACAGGATCGTTCTATCCGAATGGCGGTACGGTTATATCCCCATCGGGAGGCATACGTGCTGCAAACATCTATGACGGCACATTCGGCAGCTTTACATCGGCTCTGCTAGAGTGGAATGTCATCACGTTCGGCAAAGTTGCTGCAAATGTAAAGACGGCGCGTGCCAACCTGGCTGTAGAACAGGCCGCTTATGAGAACGAAGTGTTTCAGCACCAGGTAAAGGTTGCCGATGCTTATCTGTTGGTGCTCATCGGTCGGAAGCTGGAGGCAATCCAGCGGTCTAACCTCCGGCGCGCGGAGCAATTCCGGAATGTGGTCGAAGCCGGTGTTCGGGCGGGCATGCGTGCGGGAGTCGACAGTGCCCTGGCACATGCCGAATACAGCAAGGCACAGTTGCTTCTGCAAGAAAGCGAACGTAACGCCCGCGCACAGCAATATCAGCTTATGGCCCTGATCGCCCAACCGGAGCTTGATTCTCTGCCCATCGACAGTATGACGTTCTATACATCGCTGCCCGTGACGCTGGATACTTCTTCAGCTCAATTCGGAAAGAGCCCGTTGTTGCGCACATACCGCGCGCGTGTGGAGGCTACGCAATGGCGAAGCAAAGCGATCGGCCGCACCTTTCTTCCTTCAGTGTCGCTGGTAGCTTCGGGCTGGGCGCGTGGCTCCGGCGTGTCGAACACTGACGATAGCTTTCATAACGATTTTCAGAGCGGCACCAAATACCAGGTATACAACTACCTCTTCGGTGTGGCTACCCGCTGGACGCTCAGTGACTATGCATCTACACGCCAGCGTCATAAGGGCGAGGAGCAGCGCATTATTCGCGACAGGGAGCTGTACAACGAACAATATCTGCAACAAAAGCGCCAGTGGCGGGAAGGTGAAATGCAATATGACGTGGCACAGGCCCAGGCGCGCACGGCACCGGTTCAGCTCGCCGCAGCGCAACAGGCCTATAGCCAGGCTGGTGCCAGATATAGCAGCGGACTTACAGACCTGCCCACATTGTTACAAAGTATGGTAACGCTGAACCGGGCGGAAGCCGATGTGGCGATTGCGTACAGTAACGTATGGCGGTCGTTGCTGATGATGGCTGCTGTGAAGGGAGAACTGCCGCTGTTTCTGAATGCTATAAAATAACACCATGCGTAACGGCATGTTAACCGAAAGAATATATGTATAAGCTAATTCGTTCAGCCCTTCGGAAGCCGATATCGGTGATGGTGGGTATAATCGGAATTGTATTTTTCTCGATCCTGTCGATGCGGAGTATTCCTGTGGATATCTTTCCGGATCTCGATCTGCCGACGATCTACGTAGTACAGCCCTACGGTGGCATGGCGCCCGACCAAATGGACGGCTTTATAACCACACGTTACCAGGATCACTTCCTGTATGTTTCCGGCATCCGCGATGTGGAGGTGAAAACCATACAGGGAATGTCTCTTATCAAACTACAGTTTTATCCGGGTACAGACATGGCGCAGGCCGCTGCCGAGGTGGCCAATAATATTTCGCGAGCCAAGGCCTATATGCCCGAAGGCACGGTGCCTCCGCAGGTAATCCGTTTTGATGCGAGCTCCGTACCTGTGGGGCAGTTGGTTTTTGCCAGCAGCTCGCGTTCGCTTAATGAAATACAGGACTATGCCTCGTCGCGCATACGCCCGATGTTCTCGAAGATCGAAGGTGTGTCCAGCCCGCCGCCGCTCGGGGGTAATCAGCGCACTATCGTGATCCGTATCGACCCGCAGCGGCTCCGCAGCTATAAGCTCACACCCGAAGAGGTGATCCGCGCGGTAGGTGTGAACAATCAGCCTTCGCCCGCAGGCAACGTACGGATCGGTAACCGTACCCTGATGACGCCCGTGAACTCTCTCATCGGGAAGCCCGAAGATTTTCTCGATATACCCGTGCGTACGGGCGCCGGTCCGACAGTGTTTATACACGACATTGCCACGGTAGAAGACGCCGCCGACATCACGGTAGGCTACGCGTTGGTACAGGGGCGTAGAGCGGTCTATATACCGGTAGTTAAGAAATCAGACGCTTCCACACTTTCCACAGTGAACGCGATACGCGAATCCCTGCCGACGCTGCAGAACGCACTGCCCGAAGATGTGAAGATCTCATACGAGTTCGACCAGTCCGTATATGTTACCAACTCGTTGAAGAGCCTGGTGACGGAAGGAGCCCTGGGCGCCTTGCTTACCGGTCTTATGGTGCTATTGTTTCTCCGCGACTGGCGAAGTGTGATCATCGTGGTCGTTACAATCCCGATCTCTGTATTGAGCGCCATTATATTGCTGCACCTCGCGGGGCAAACGATAAACATCATGACGCTGAGCGGCCTCGCGCTGGCCGTCGGCATCCTGGTGGATCAGGCTACTGTTACGATCGAGAATATCCACCAGCATCTCGAAATGAATAAGCCCAAAGCCCAGGCGATATGGGATGCATGTAAGGAGATCGCTTTTCCTGAATTATTGATCCTGCTATCGATACTCGCGGTGTTTGCCCCCGCCTTTGTTATGAGCGGTGTGCCGAAGTCTATGTTCCTGCCCTTATCGCTTGCAGTAGGCTTCGCGATGATCGCATCGTTCCTGCTATCGCAGACCTTTGTACCGGTCCTGTCGAACTGGTTGTTGAAGAGCCATGTACATTATCCGGAAGTACCCGCGCTGGCCCTCGATGCCTCAGAGACAGCTTCGGTAATCGAGGAGAAAAAACATCCGCACAAGGAGACTGGCTTTGACAGGTTCAAGCTCCGCTACCTGCGTTTACTGGAGCGTATGGGCGAGCGCAGAGGCACCTGGACTACCGTTTACCTGGTGGCCGCGGTAGTTATAATAGGTGGCGCATTCTACGTTATCGGTACAGATATATTGCCGAAAGCCAATAGCCACCAGTTTCAGCTTCGGTTGCGCGCTGTGGACGGCACGCGGGTAGAACGTACTGAAGAGACCACGCTCAAAGTCCTCGGTATTATACGCGAGGCGGTGGGAGCGGAGAACGTAGAGATCACGTCGGCTTATGTAGGCAATGTTCCTACCAGTTACGGCACCTCGCAGATATTTGTATTCAATAGCGGTCCGCATGAGGCTGTATTACAGGTCTCGCTAAGGGAAGATTATCACGTTCGTATCGACGCGCTGAAAGAAGACTTACGGGCGCGTATCGGCAAAGCTCTGCCGGGTCTGAGAATATCGTTCGAGCCCATCGAGCTTGTGGATAAGATCATGAGCCAGGGAGCCGCCACGCCTATCGAAGTGAATATCGCGGCAAAAGATATAGAAGAGGCAAACAGCTTTGCACGAAAGGTGCTGGCGAATATGCAGCGGATCCCGTTCCTGCGCGATATACAGATAGCGCAACCCATGGCATACCCGATGCTGCGTATAAACATGGATCGTGAGCGCGCGGGTCAGCTTGGTGTTACACCATCGCAGGTGGCCAGGTCACTGGTGGCAGCAACATCGTCGAGCCGTTTTACGGATAAGAACCTGTGGCTGGACAACAATAAAGGACTGGCCTACCAGGTACAGATCCAGGTGCCCGAGTATTCGATGACGTCGGTAGATGATATCGCAAACATTCCGCTGCAAAGTGGAAATCTTCGCCCCGCGCTTGCCGACGTGGCTACGTTTACCGAAGAGTCCGGCCCGGGACAATACGATCGCTCAGGACCGAACCGCCTGGTGACGGTCACCGCCAATCTTCATAAGGTCGATCTTGGTACTGCGAGTGCGGCCGTACAGAAAGCGATAACCGATGCAGGCGAGCCACCACGCGGAATGGCCATTGAGTTCAAAGGTCAGGTCAAGCTGTTGCAGGAAACACTGAGCAGTTTGCAGGGCGGGTTGGTCGTGGCCATCGTGATCATATTTCTCCTGCTCGCGGCAAACTTCCAGTCGTTCAAGCTGTCGCTGGCGATTCTATCGTCTGTGCCCGCCGTATTGGCGGGTTCGCTGCTGATGCTGTTGGCATGTGGCGCCACGCTTAACCTCCAGTCCTATATGGGTATGATCATGTCTGTTGGCGTATCTGTGGCGAATGCCATCCTGATGATCACCAATGCTGAAAACGTCCGTAAAGAGTTGAAAGACGCGCAACAGGCCGGGCTCATGGCAGCCAACAGCCGGATCCGCCCGATCCTGATGACCAGTATAGCGATGATCGCCGGTATGATTCCGATGGCCTCGGGAATGGGAGAAGGTGGAGACCAGGTGGCGCCGCTGGGGCAGGCCGTTATCGGCGGACTGATAGCTTCCACACTGGCCTCGTTGCTTATACTGCCCGGCGTGTTTACACTGGTGCAGCAAAAAGCCTCGCTCGTGTCCGTATCGCTCGATCCTGAAGATGCAGAAAGCCCGCATTACAACGGCCTGTCTACAGTAAATAACATGCGTCAATAAAGACTCCCCGGTTTTTTGATAAAGTACGAAATACGAATAACGATTATGAACACAACACGATTGTTTTTAACGATACTGGGTGCCGCGACACTGTCGGCCGGCATGATCCGCTGCAATTCCGAAGCAAAGCAAAAGGCGACCGTAGCCGAGATTCCCGTTGTAAAATCAACTACCGTAAAGATGCTGAAGCCATCGCTGCAACGGGTGCTGCCCGGTGAGCTGAAGCCCTGGAACAAAGTATCGCTGTATCCGAAAGTGAAAGGTTATGCAGGCCGGGTGCATGCTGATAGAGGCACAGAGGTACGTAAAGGGCAGGTACTGGCAGTGCTGGAAGCGCCCGAGATCGTATCGGCTCTTCATCATACCGAAGCGCAGGTAGCATCGTCGGAAGCTGCGCTTATCGAGCAGCGTGCAAAGCAGAAAGCAAGCCGGCTAACCTACGAGCGCATCGTACAGACGAGCCGCACGGCCGGAGCGGTATCGGCCAACGAGCTCGATATGGCCTATTCGAAAATGCAGGCCGATAGCGCCCTCGCCATAGCCGCTACGAGTAATCTGCAAGCCGCCAAAGCTCAATATGAATCACAGCGCCAGTTAGTGGAGTATCTTACGGTACGCGCACCGTTCGATGGTGTGATAACCGAGCGTAACGTGAGCCCCGGCGAATTGGTCGGGCCGGAAGGCAATACCAAACCGATGTTTATACTGGAAGACCGCGCAAAGCTTCGACTTACCGTGGCGATACCCGAAGTACTGGCCAATGCGATTCCTGAAAATGGTGATGTGTCGTTTACCATTCAGGCTGATCCGTTAAAGCCGTATGCCGCCAGGTACGCCCGTAGCGCCAATAGCCTGCAGGAGACAAACCGTTCGATGATCGCCGAGTTCGACGTAGACAACCGTAGTGGAGACCTCAAGTCAGGCATGTATGCTGAAGTACGCTTACCGATAGCTCGTTCCAAACCCACTTTATTTGTGCCCGCAACCGCGCTTGTTCATTCAACAGAAGGCGTCTTTATCGTCCGCTTGCATGATTCGATCACCGAATGGGTGTCTGTACAACAAGGCAATTCGCTGGATTCGCTGGTCGAGGTATTCGGAGCAATAAAAGAGGGAGATGTAATTGCTAAACAGGCCTATGAAGAGCTTCGGAATGGACAAACAGTGAAAATCAGATGATTTGGAGCTTTTCAGACGCTTTCTCAAATGGAATCTATGTTAAGTTAATGTTAACTCAATGTTAAAAACGTAATCTTACCGTAATTTTAGCGAAGGTAACTTTGTGAAACTTCACAAAAACCTAGCAATATGGTAAGGTTACGTTCATGGTCTTTTTACGTGATTGTAATGGCCATGATCTCACAAGCCGGGCTTGCACAGCCCGCAAACCGTAAGGTGGTCGATCAGCCGCTGGAGTGGTTTGCCGTTACGACGAACTGGAAACTGAATAAACGTTTAACATACATGCTCGAAGGGCAGTTTCGTTACGTTTCAGGTTTTCAGCCCCAGCAATACCAGTTGCGCACGGCATTGGATATTGGAGTAAACGGACACCTTTCTATTGTTCCGCTGGGTTATGTATATACCTGGAATTATAAATACGGCAAGCAACCGGTATCGGTTAGTAACAACGAGCACCGGCTATGGGAACAGGTATCGTACAAGCATCATGTAGGCCGTTTGCATATAAGCCACCGCTTACGCCTGGAGCAACGCTTCATCCAGGTACATGCGTTGTCACAAGAGGGTGGGCTTATCAATGAAGGATACGATATGCATCAAAACAGGTTGCGCTATCGTTTCATGGCGACTGTGCCGCTCAACCATACCCGGATGCAGACCGGAACATATTATGTATGTGCGTGGGATGAAGCTTTTCTAAGCCGGGGTGATAATGTTACTTTTCACGAACCAGACCAGAATCGTTTGTTCGCGGGCGTTGGTAAGCAGGTTACATCAAAGCTTACCATACAGGGAGGTTTCTTATATCAAATGCTCATCAAGGCTAACGGAGCTATGCAGGAGAATAATATCGGTGTTCAATTGCAGCTGACGTATGCTGTAGACCTCACGTTGAAAGAGAACTGAGAACCGGTAAGGAGGGCATGTTTACTTAAAAACATGCCCTTGGGCCCCTCTTCCGAACAAAGTATTTTTAAATAAGTGTTGTCTTGATATTTAACGATATTGTTATCCTAAAATTATATGCCTGCAATGATTTGATCAATGCGCATTACTACTCAAATACGACTGCGAAAATTACCGGTACCCCATCCGTACTACTACGTAGTCGGTAAATAGAAAGAAGCCGCTCCGGAAATTTATTCCGAAGCGGCTTCTTTATAACCATTCTGCTGCCGCTAGTTATTATTGTCTGATGTAGAGCGAAGTCCATTACTCTCTGTCTTTGCAGCGCCCTTTGCGCTCTCCAGCTTACCTTGCGGATCGTATTGAATCTCGAATTTATCTTCTTTGCCTTTTGACCGGTAGATGTAAGACAGCGGTCTCATTACGTTTCTGCCGTTCTGGCTTTCCTGCTCATAGTACACGTACCAGTTACCTTTGTCGCCTTCACTGATCGACGCGAAGTCTTGTTTAAACGCATTCTGAACGGAGACAGGAACCTGATCCTGGGCGATCTTCATACGGTCTCTTAGTGTTTGTGCCGAAGCTGCTGCGCCTATACACACCAGGAACGCCATCATTAACGTGGCTATGCCGATTTTCTTTTGGTTGTTCATATGTTGGTTGTTGTTGATCTTTTTTGAAACAATAGATTCTTTGCAAGCCCTTATTGGGGTTTGACCCATTTGTTGTTCGACTTGGTAGCTTAGTGGTCCGGACTTAAGCTTCTACTCTACAATGAAATCAAACGTTTACGGAAGCCGAGGGTTTTGAAAATACCACGGAATATGACCAAATGCAGATAAAGATGATCAACTGCCGATAACAGGGATGAGATGGTTTCACTTCCGGCACATATCCCCCAGGTTGGATTATAATGTGTAAACGCGCAAGTGTAGGTTTTAATACCCCATTTAGGTTGTTTTATAACAAACCAGGATTATTTTTGATTATGGATGCATTACAAAAGAACAACGTCCGGATCACCGGCAACACGGACAGTCCACAGACGCTTGTCTTCGGCCATGGCTTCGGAACAGATCAAACGGCCTGGCGCTTTATAACCGACACCTTTCGGAGCGACTATCGCATCGTAACGTACGACAATGTTGGCGCGGGGGGTACTAATCCGAACCTTTATAATCACTCACGCTACGCACGCTTGAATACCTATGCCGACGACCTCGTGGCGCTGTCTGAAGCGCTGAATATCCGGCGGGCAATATTTATAGGGCATTCCGTAAGCGGCATGGTGGGTCTGCTTGCATCCAGGAAGAATCCCGCGCTCTTTGCTAAACATGTATTTCTTAACGCTTCGCCGCGTTATCTCAACGATGAGGATGATAATTACGTCGGCGGTTTTACACAGCAGGTTCTGAACGATCTTTTTGCGGCCATGGCTAATAACTACTATGCATGGGTAAGCGGCTTTGCTCCCGTAGTCATGGGTAATCCCGAGAAACCTCAGCTTGTAGAAGAGTTTGCACGCACGTTATCGGCCTTGCGGCCTGATATAGCGCTGGCGGTAGCGAAAGCGATCTTCGAATCGGATCACCGTAATGACCTGTCTGGGTTCGATAAAGAAACGCTCATTATACAATCGAGCAATGACGTAGCCGTGCCTGTTGCAGTAGGCGATTACCTCAACCACCATCTGCCCAATAGCAAACTTCAGGTAATAGAATCCAGCGGCCACTTTCCGCACATCAGCGCTCCTGCCGATGTCGCAAAGAATATCAGGTCTTTTATTTAAAGGATACGGTTTTATTTCTTTTTAGCATGCTCTTTCTCTGTATGAGCATGCTCCTTCTTCTTTTCCTCCTCTTCCTTATGACCAGGTTGCTTTGTACCCTTTTGAGTCCGTTCATGATCTGATGAAGGATCCATGATCTGCGGCGGGTCGGGCGTATGGTCAGGGGGAAACGGCTCGCGCGAATGCGACTCCTGTATGGGCTTCTTCTTATCGCGTGCTTCCTCCGGGTTGTTTTTTGTGGTGCTCATAAGCGTTGATGTTTGGGGTGTCGATTAACCGAATGGTGAAAAAACAATGCCGTCGGCAGCTTTGCCTATTGGTGTATTTGTTCCTCAGTAGTGCGCTTATTTAGACTAAGCAAATAGACATAAAGACAATGTTGTTTAGTGCTAATTCAAAAAGGAAGTACAACGGTAGAGTTAGGGATGAATTGTGATGTAGTGAAATACAACATACAACCTATGGCTCGTACTTACCGATCGTCACTTTAAACAGTGATAGTATGTTAAATTTTTAAAGAAATGTATCTACCCGAATGACTGTAAGCTTTCAGAAAGAAATATTCTGTGTCGGGGCATTTGCAACAAATCATTGTGTGCTATGTTTCATGTGCTATAGGTTTATATCGATTCGCTTCAGGTTGTGTACTTAGATACAAGCGGTTACATGAGTCGCGCACATAAAAACCGCTTTGCGGAGTGAATAAAAAGCGTGTACTTGCTTGAAATCTAGAGCCTGGCAGCTATAGAAAAATTGTTTGAAAGTGTAGTTGAGTCGAAGCATACACACTGCAAAGGATTGCAGTGACGCACATACAGGCAGCAAGCCAGTGCAACGCTTAACGATAATTCTGAAGATCAATATTTATAAAAGTTATGTTCCATATCACGAAGCTTATGAGTCCTGGTGCCGGCCGGATCCTGTTGCGTAAAGCGTTCCCGGTAGTTGTAACAATCTATACACACTCATGAATATAGCCAACCTTATACGTCGCGATCCCGATTCCGCCAAACAAAAGACGGGTATGTTGCAGAAAAAAGCTGTATCTGATAATGTATCGAGGCCTACCGATGTACTGACTTCAGGGAGCAGCCCGGAAGCTGCTCTGCAGTTGATGCTCCAGGGTGAAACAGATATGTTACCCGTATACGATGGCGATCAGTTCAATGGCTTTGTATTCAAGAACGACCTGATAGCCTTCGTTGCCAGCCAGAAGCAGAAGCTCGAGGAAAAGGTGCTTGACTATGTAGAAGAGCTTCGCGACACACGTGATCAGCTCACGGCATCCAAGCAAATGCTCGATACCGTATTCGATAGCACAAACGCAACCATATTCCTTGTATCGGCTGAGCACACGCTTATATTTTTCAACCGTAAAGCAAGCGATCGTCACAAAGTTATGTACGGCCGCGAGCTGAGCCCTGGCGATACCATGGCCGACGTGTTAGGCTCCGAATCTGAAACCTATCTTATATTCAAGATAAACTTCGACAAGGCCCTTGCCGGTAACTATATCACAAGCGAACGAAGACTCGATTGCCCGGAAACCTCTATATGGTATCGAGCCGAGTATCATCCCTTCTATGAAGGGAAAGAGATCATCGGGGTGGCCATCACAATAACCGACATTACCGACCAGAAGAAACACGAACTGCAGATAGAGCGTCAGAACGAGCTTCTCAAGGAAATAGCCTGGATGCAGTCTCACCAAACCCGCCAGCCGGTCGCCACCATTCTCGGCCTGATCAACATCCTGGACAAATCCGAGCTTGGCGAAAAGAACCTGGAGATCATCCAACTCCTCGAACAGACCACCCAGCGTCTCGACGATGTGATCCGCGACATGGTCATTAAAGCGAATTCTTTCTAATCCTGATTCCCGATTCCGATACAATCGGAATCGGGAAGGCAGTCACCTTCCCGCAGGCTTTCCTATGGATAACCGCAGGATAACCCCAGGATAGCCGGTATGAAGCCGGTATCAGCTGGTTTGTGGGCATGGCCCGGGTTGGAGTGTTAAAAGCTGTCGTAATGTCAGTTTAGGGCTTTTAAAAGGTATTCCGGGTACGGCAAAAATAATCTGCAAACGGAACGCTAATTGTCGGAATAATGTCGTTTTTAGGATGTTGTTTAGACATACGTGTAACATGAAAATCAGGATCGTTCTCTTTTGTTTTGCGGTAGTATTGCTGGTGGGATGCTCACAGGATGATCCGGCCTCGCCTGTGCCGACAACCGGTTCGCGCACACAATTCACACAGGATTCTTTATTTCTCTACGCCCAACAGATCTATCTCTGGCGCGACGATCTGCCGGATTATACCACTTTTGCGCCGCGTGGCTACACCGCTGCCAGCACCGAGATCGACAACCTGAGAAAGGAGCTGTTCGCGATCACACAATATCCGATCAACCCTGATACCAAAAAACCTTACGAATTTGTATCGGCATCATCCGATCATCCGAAGTATTCGTTTGTCGAGGAAACCAGCAGCGGGAGCTCTTCGGGCCGGGTGGCCGATCTGTCTCTCGACGGAACTTCCAGCGACTTCGGCTTTGCGCTGACCGCTATTGCCAATAACGATATTCGTGTGCGCTATGTAACGCCAGGCTCTGCCGCGTATAAGGCGGGGCTGGTACGCGGCGATCAGCTGGTAACCATAAATAACATCACAGCCGGCACATCGCAGGCCAACCAGATCAATGCCGCGTTCGATAACCCTTCAATGACCGTGTCACTGCGAAGAACAAACGGTACCACGTATAGCCGTACGCTTCAACAAGGGGAATATACTTCGAGCTCTGTATATAAAACAGCCATTCTTAAGACCGGCAGTAAAACGGTAGGCTACCTGAATCTGAACTCCTTCACGTCGCTGCAAAGCACGCAGGCCGATCTCGACGCAGCCTTCAGCACATTTACATCAGGTGGAGTAACCGACCTGGTCATCGACTTGCGCTACAACGGCGGTGGCTATGTACAGACAGCGGAGTACCTCACGAATCTTATCATTCCTTCATCGCACCAGGGTGACGTTATCTACACGGAGCGTTATAATACATTGATGCAGCAGGGCAAGGCCACGCTATTGTCAAAGCAATTATTGCGCGATGCGAACAACAACACCGTGCCGTTCAATGGCCGTAATGCCACGTATGCCGATGTGGACTACTCCGTAGACGGCAATACGTATCGTTTTGCCAAGAAGGGATCGCTGGAGAATGTAAAGACCGTATGCTTTATCATGACCGGCTCATCGGCATCGGCGAGTGAGCTTACGGCAAACGCGCTGCGTCCTTACCTGGATGTGAAGATCATAGGCTCGCAGTCGTATGGCAAGCCGGTAGGATTCTTCCCTATCATTATTGATAAATACACCTTCTATCTTTCAAACTTCCAGATCTCCAATTCTGCTGGTGCAGGTAATTACTACAGCGGTTTTACTCCGGATATCGATGCGAGCGACGATGTTACGCACGACTTCGGCGACGCTGGTGAAGAGTCTGTTGCCGCCGCGCTGGGCTACATCAGCACCGGTTCGGTAAACGGGCGCCAGCAAGGCGCACGCCAGGCAACTATTCAGCACCTTGGCAATGCTCAGGGCTTCCAGGGTATGATCGAAGACCGTATCAACCTGAAGTAACGCTAACGACCGCTTCTGCTTACCCATAAAGAAATCGTATCTTTGAGACGAATATGTATTTAATGTTCGCCTCATGGAGTATACTATAATCTGTAAGCCGTTTCAGGAGCTTACACCTGAAGAATTGTATGCCATAGTACGGCTGCGCATAGAAGTATTTATCATCGAGCAGAAGTGTATCTTTCAGGATCTCGACAATAAGGATCAGCACTGTTACCACCTGATGTATTATCACAACGGCGCATTGGTAGCCTATGCGCGACTGGTTCCGCGCGACCTGTCGTACGAAGGGATGCTGTCTATCGGGCGGGTAATTACAAGTCCGGAAGCGCGCGGCACGGGTGCGGGCAAAATGCTGATGGAGCATGCTGTGAAGCTGGTACATGAATGTTACGGTCCGGGACCGATTCGCATCGGCGCCCAGCTATACGCGAAGGTATTTTATGAGCGTATCGGTTTCCGTCAGAGCAGTGACGTGTATGATGAGGATGGGATAGACCATATACTCATGGATTACAAGGAAACAGAGTGAGTCCGCCGTTGCTAAAGCGCGGGGAAAAACGGGTTTGTGTATGATTTTGGGATGAACTGTAGAAATCTGTGCTGGTTTTTCCCCGACGGCTATTTTAGCGGCAAGCGATTTTCAAAACGTCTGGGCGGTTTTTAAGTTGGTACAACATTTTAGAACAGGGCTTCAAGGCCTGGGATTGGGTTTGTGTGCAGGAGTCAGATCCGCAGTCATTCCCGGTCAGGCTTAAAGGTTTTCCATGTACTAAATTGTTAAATTATGCTTCGCATAGGTCTTAGTATGGTTGTGCTGGTCTTTGTTTCCATTTTAATGATGGGCAGCACCTTTGAAGAAACTCCCCAACAACCACTTACGAATATTCAACCTGCCAAAAAACAAGCTTGTACAGGATTCACGGTTATTGAAGCCAGCAAAGGCATCGATTGCCATGGCGATACCGTACGACTGGTGAAACGAGGGGGCATTTATGAAATGCTTCGCCCGTCGAAACCAGGCGACGGAGGAGCTTCCACCGTACTTGCCAATCGTCCCGATAACTATCGGGGGGATAACGAAGGAGTGTTGTTATAATTTCTAAACGGCAGCAAAAAAAACGTCACTAAACATATGTTGTGACGTTTTTCTTCCGAGCTCAAGCGAGCGGTTTATTTTTTCGCCTTCTTGTCTCTTTTTTCTGCTCTCTTTTCTTTCAGCGTCTTTGCCGGCGCCTTTTTTGTCTCTTTTCTAGCGTCTTGTGATTTAGCCATAGCAAGTTGATTTAATTTTCATCCCTAATTAACGAAAAAATCCATTTCCTGTTGCAGTAGCTCATTTTATTCAATGTATTTTCCGGCTTCCCCGGGTTGTAGCACGGGGGTAACGACCTTGTAAGGTTTGTGCGTTTAGGTTAACAGCAGCATTTCTTCTCTCCAGGTTTTTAGACGTTTTCCCCTGCGGAAACGTTAATGCGTAGTAGGGCTTTAGCTTATTTACCCGATATTTCCGAATTTCAAGGTTTTAAGATTTCAGTGAAGCAGGTTATTATATACTTTTTGCTGGCCTTTTTTGCGAGCGGGCCGGTGCTGGCTCAAAAGAAGGGAAAAGACACCCCGGATGATCGGGACGCCGCTGTGGCGCCCACGGTTCTGGACTTTCAGGATAGTGTCAAAGCTGTGCTGGCGCGTACGCGTGGCGGCGATGCCATTGCCGTGGGCGAAGCATTTGCTACCGCCTGGGGCAGCCTTGGCCCGGACCAGCAGCGTACCGTGCGCCGGCAGGTACAGCAGCTCCGTAAAAAACGTTTTCCGCTAAAACCTCATACGATAGATTTTCTCGGCGCGGTGGCCCACGCTGTAAATACCGAGCATGCCGATGCCGCCACAATAGCTTCCTTCCTGTCGGTAACCGAACAGGTGATTGCTTCCGAAGCGTCCGCGAAGGCGCAGAACTTCTTTCGCGAAAGCCGTACATTCTTTCAATGCCATGCGCTGCATTACGAGAAGCCGTTCCGCCTTTATGCGCGCGACGACCGCTACACGTTCGAATATATAACGCCGGCGCCGGCCTTCGATATGAACGATACGACATCCAGCAACCTGGATGTGCAAAACAACCAGGACCCACAGCCGACTACGGATTCATACAGCGATCCTTCATCCGATACAGTTTATAACGAAACGCCGCTATGGGCCAATCCGCCGCCACCGCCGGTTGTGGAAGGGCCGATCATACGCTTCAGCCAGATTTCACTGAACTTTGTAACCCGCTATGATTCCGTAACGCTTAAGAATTCCAAGGGAATGCTTTCTCTGCGCAACAATCTGTTTGTAGGTGAAAATGGAAGATTCGACTGGTCGCCGGCGCTGCTTAGCCCGGACAGCGTATACGCCGACCTTACCACGTATAACTTCCCGGTAAACAAGCCTGAGCTCAAATCGGACCTGGCAAAGCTTAATTATATCGGTCGCACACCCGGAGCCATACCCGGCACGTTCGAGTTCAAATCGATCGCGCGTAAGGACTCCGTTGCTTCTACTTATCCACGGTTCAAATCGTTCCAGAGCACGCTGACCATACAAGGTATGGGCGATGAGAATGTAAAGTATCGCGGCGGCTTCTCGCTTACCGGCAACAAGATCTCCAGCGCATCGGTAGGAGGAGAGGACGCTATTATCGAAGTGTTCCACGCCGGCGAGAAAAAGTTTACGGCCCGTTCGCAGAACTTTATGTTTAACGATTCGACCATCGGCTCCAACGCATCCCGGATCGCGATATACCAGAAGCGTGATTCCATTACGCACCCTTCGGTAAGGCTTCGTTACCGGTTTGGCCGCGACAGCCTGCAGACCCTGGCGGTGCAGAAGGATAAAGGCAAGTGGGCACATACGCCGTATTCAGCATCGTTTTTCAAGGTCGATTTTGCAGCTGACGTGATCCGCTGGAATATGTATTCCGACAGTATGAACATCATGATCGACGGCGGGCGCAACACCGTGCCGATGATCGTCGAATCTACCGACTTTTACGATGCCGATGACTTCCGTTTGCTGAAGGGCGAAGGTTTTTCGTTTCATCCGCTGGCGCTTGTGGCCAACTACTGTATGAAGAACAAGGTCCGCGAGTTTTACTCCGGCGACCTGGTAAGCTGGTCCAATAAAGAGCCGCGTGATATTAAGGCAGCCATAGAATTTCTCAGTGAGAAAGGCCTGATATCCTATTCGTCCAAAACCGATGTGGTGAAGGTGAAGGAGCGCGCTATACGTATGTATAAAGCCTTTCGTGGAGAGATGGATTACGATAACCTCAAGATCCACTCCGTTATCGACAGCCTTCCTAATGCTACCGTAAATTTCGAGAAAGGTTATATGACCGTGCGCGGGGTTGAAGAGTTCGAAATGAGCGACTCGCTGAACGTGCGTATAGAGCCGGACAGCGCCGTCATCACGCTGCTTCAGAATCGCGATATGAAGTTCAACGGAACCATCAACGCCGGTAACTTCGAGATCAGCGGTAAGAATTTCATGATGAACTATGACAACTTCTACATCGAGCTGGGTCATATCGATTCGATAAACTTCTTTGTCACGGAAAAGAACGCGAAGGGACAGGAAACACGCCGTAAGATCAATAACTCCATGGTGGGCACTGACTCTACGGCCGCCGCCGCGGGAGGCCTGGCCAATACATCGGCCACCTCGGGTACGCTGTTCATCAGTAAGGCCAACAACAAATCCGGTAAGGAAAAGATACCCAACTATCCGCGTCTCGATGCATCGTCGGGTGGTGTGATCTACTTCGATCGTAAGGAAGTGCTTAATGGCGCCTATGACCGCTCGATGTTCTTCGTGGTGCCGCCGTTCAAGCTGGACAGTTTGAACGATGCCGACCCGGCGTCCATCAACTTCGATGGTACGTTCGTATCCAGCGGCATGTTCCCGAATTTTAAGGAGAAGCTGCATACACAACCAGATAAGTCGCTGGGTTTTGAGCACATCATACCCAAGCCCGGGTACAGGATGTATGCCGGCGAGGGAAACATGAACGGTGTGCTGACGATGGACAACCGCGGTTTGCGTGGTACGGGCCAGATCAACTACCTGGCAGCTACCATGTCGTCTTACGACTTTATATTCTATCCCGACTCGGTGATCGCGCGTGGCGATAAAGCGCAGATAGACCAGAAACAATTCGGTTCTGTTCTCTTCCCGCAGGCTAACCTTACTGACTTCGATATGAAGTGGTACCCGAAGGAAGACCGGATGCGGTTGAAGAACCTGAAGGCGCCTTTCGAATTTTACAACGGTACGGCCCAGATGCAGGGGTCGCTGACGATCTCCAAGAACGGTGTGGCCGGTACGGGTAAGTTTGAAACACGCGGTACGGAGCTTATTTCGCGCACCATGAATTTTACGGGTAACGACTTCAGCGCGCGTCACGGCCGCTTCAAAGTAAAATCCGAAGATCCGAACAAGCCGCTGCTATCCGGTACCGATATCCGGATGAAGTTTAACCTGGAGCAGAACTATGCGGATATAAGCCCCGAGGTGGAAGGTGTGGCGGCGATCGACTTCCCGTATGCGCAGTTCAAGACGTCTATCCCCGAGATGCGTTGGAATGTGAATGAGCAGAAGATTTTCATGAAGAAGGCGGCCGATGTGCCGCTGGAGAAATCATATTTCTATACCACCCGCAAAGAGCTGGACTCGCTGCACTTCAATGCTGAAAGCGCCGTATACGATCTGAAAACCCAGGAGCTCAAGGTGAGCGGTATTCCGTATATAGTCGTGGCCGATGCGAAGATCACGCCGGAGAACAACGAGGTTTTGATCCTTGAAAACGCCAAGATCGGTACGCTGAAGAATACCACGATCGTGCTCGATACGCTCAACGGCTATCACCGCCTCACAGAAGGTGTGGTGGACATTATATCCAGAAAGGAATTTACCGGTTACGCTACGTACCAGTATGTGAACTTCCTGAAAGATACGTTTGCCATCAAGATGACAAATTTCCATCTCGAGCCGATAACGCAGGTAGAGCAATCACGCCGCTCACAGCGCCGCAAGAGTTCCGTTGCAACGATGCAGACGGTGGGCACGGGAGCTGTAACCGACAAGGATAACATCGTGTTGGGTGCCGGTATGTTCTACAAAGGTGAGTTGACCATGTATGCCACGCGCCCCGCGCTCCAGCTTACCGGCTTTGTAAAGCTGGATATAAAACGGATCAAGAACTACAATACCTGGATCCAGTACAATCAAACCGGTGATGAAACAGACGTACTGATCGACTACGGCAGCGCGTTAACAGAAGAGGGGATGAAGGTAAATGCCGGTCTGCACTTCAACAGTACCGACAACAACCTCTATATTACCTTCCTCAGCAATAAATTGAGCGATGACGATGAGAACTTCTTCGAACCTGTAGGCACGCTGTATTACGACACGGCATCAAAAGAGTTCAAGATCGAGGACATCGAGAAGGCACGCGGTAATAAACTGTCCGGTAAGGTGTTTGCGTATAACGATGAGAAGCTGGTGGTGCGTTTCGAAGGACCGGTGAAGCTTTTCAACAATCCACTGAAAGACTTCTCGATAACCTCAACGGCGATTGGCCAGGGTAACCTGGAAACCAACGATATCAAGATGAACTCTTTCCTGATGATGGATACGAACGTACCGGTAGCGGCATTCGATATCATGGCCAAGCAGCTGCAGGAGGTGATCAAGAACGAAGGTGCCGACGAAGGTCTGGGTGACCAGACCGAGCTGCTCTACAAGATCGGCGATATTGTAGGCGAAAAGATGGTGAAGGATTACGAGACCAACAGCGGCAAGGGATATGTATCGCTCGGCACGCTGGCGCCTTTGGCGAAACCGCTCGTGCTCTCGAATGTAAACCTCAAGTGGTCACAAGAGCGTAAGGCTTTCTACAGCGAAGGCAAGATCGGGGTGTCTAACAGCGGCCGCCTGGATATAAACGGTGCGTTCGAAGGATTTGTGGAAGCTCGCAAAAATGAAGACGGAAGCCCTGTATTTCACGTGTTCTTCAAGGCATCGCCCGAAGCCTGGTATTACTTCGGCTTTGAAGATAATCGTTTGATGATCCAGTCGTCTAACGAAGAGTTCAATAATATCATCACGAAGAAGAGCAACGCGGGTAAGGCCAAGATAGGAGAAGTGGCCTTCATGCCTGGCAGCGACGAGGAAACGCTGACGTTTATCAATCGCTTCCGTCGCGATTATTACGGTATCGACATTCCTTACAACCTGAGCGAAGGTGCCGAGCCGGCTGTGAAGAAAGAAGAGAAGACAGAGAAGAAGGCATCGGACGATGGCTTCTGATCACAGATATAAAATCGCTGATGGCAAAAAGCAAGACGCCGTCCTGATTCGTCGGGACGGCGTCTTTAAATTTCAGGCTGTCGTTACTTTGCAGCCTGTCGTCTTTTTGCAATCTCGCGCCAGGTAGTGAGTACGATCTTTTCCTTTTGAAGATAAGCTTTGAAAGCAGGATCGGTCATAGCCAGTAAGTCACCTTTACGTATCGTGCCTGATGCGCTGATGTTTTTAAACGTTTCAGTAGGTGCTGTGCAGTGCATGATCACGAGTGTAAGACCGGGCTTGAGTTTGCTGATCGTTTCGATGTATTTGCCGGTAGCGAATTTGCGCAGATCCTCATCGTTCAGGTTTGCTGGATATTGCCAGTTGTAGCTGAGGTTGTGGATATCATCCAGCACCGGCAGCCCGGCGCTCCACAGCATTTTGCCGACCTCACGCAGTTGGGCAATCTCTACCTGTGTAGACTGCTGGCTGATCATGGTGTTGTGACCGCCTGGCATCATCAGGGGTATTTTGAACTCGATACCTACCTTTACATAACGCGCCACATATTCCGTCCGTGCGAAGATAGCGCCCATGTGTGAATCCATGTGAGTGGGTTCGAAGCCCATAGCCCGCGCGCGGTCTACCTGTGCCCGTATCTCGGCTTCTATTTCATCGGCTTTTGCATGTTTGGTCAGTTCTTCTACCGTGGGCCAAAGCGCTCCTTCGGTATCACAAAGACCGGGTGATTCCAGCTTACCGGTTATCGGCCCCCAGCGGTATTCATTCCATTCGGAGTTAAAGGTTAAGTGCAGGCCTGCATCGGTATCGGGATGGTCTTTAAGATACCGGAAGAATCCCGGTATCCACGGGCAGGGCATCATCATGCTTAACGAGGTGGCTACACCTTTTGTTGTAGCTTCGATAGCGCCCTGGTTCGACTCCCACGACATGCCGACATCGTCTACATGAAGGATAAGCACTTTGGATCCTTTTGGGAAGCCGAGCTTTTCGGCATACGTAGGTTGAGCCAGGATGCCTTCGCAGGCGGGTAGTGAAAAGATGATCAGTAGAACCAGGAAGCGCATCATAATGTCCAATTATTCTTATTTGCCGTAAATCTCATTCAGCACGCCAGCCAGGCGAACACCGGCCTGAACAAGACGCTGCTGTACTATGTGAAAATATTTATAAGAATACTGATAACCAAGCTTGCCCTTGCCGTAGTCGTAAACCTGTGGGCGATAGTCCATGCTTTCTTTAGCCCAGTCGCGCACGCCGCTCTTCTGCCAGGTTGCCATTTGCTCGGGGGTGAGAATGTCTACAGACTGTGCAAGTTCTGTATAGCTCAGTTTGGTATCGTCTATCATGTCGCTATCCCACACACGGTGTAAGTTGCTGTCGGTACGGAACCATTGTACTTTTACGTCGTTGCCACCGCGGTCATTGCCGGTGCCTACGTGCAGAGGCTGGTGAATGTCGCCGATGAGGTGGATGAGCATCTTAACGCTTTCTTCTTCCTGTTTGGGTGTCAGCTTCTTTGACTTCAGCTCGTTTATAAGGCGGTCTATCGCTTCGATAACATCGCCGTTACGGTTCTTCTCGCTTTGGTCATAGGTCTTGCCTTCCTGTACGGTTACCCAGTGCCAGTCGGCTGTAAAGTTATAGGTCGAGTCGGAACGGATCTCGTCCATCCAGGTGCTGGCGATTGCCAGCGATTGCCCTTTCAGTATGCGCTGCAGCTCTTTGCGGGCCTTTTTATTCAGGTATTTTTCCGCTATCCAGCCTGTAGCGCGGTGTCCGGTGGCGCCCCATGCCAGCGCGGATGCAGTTACCGACAGGGTGAGGAAAACGGTAGTAAGTATTCGTTTCATATAGTTGAAATTGTTTTTTCAGTCGTAGATGCCCTGGGGCTATTGGGTTGCGGTATATGCGTATCTGTGCGTTATTTGCAACGCTGGCCGCAATTTCTTTATTTTCCTCACAACTGAAATTGCCGGCTCGTTAATTTAAATTTATATCTTTAGTGAAAGGCTATTTTATGCCCCAAACGGTAAAACTCTCAGCGTTCCTTGTTGCCAACCAGTTGGATATCAAAGCCATTAAAGCTTTCCTCGATATCAAGCCGCTGGCGGATTCTTCCTCTGAGCTATTTTACAATTTCAGCGGCGGCAAGTATCAGTACTATTTCAATTTCGGCGTTGTAGTATTTGCGGGCTATTCCGAAGACGAGATGAAGTGGGCTATAAAGGCCATTCACGGCTACCAGCGCAATCCACTGACCAATTGGATGCGTGATGACCACGTGCTGCGGCAGGAAGAGCAAAGCGAGATCCGTTTTGATTTCGACGAAGTGGTGGTAGGCCGCCTCGATGCCCAGGTGATCCGCATCACCATGTTCAGCCTGGCTCAATCGGTAGCGCTCGACGCCTATCACAACATAAGCGAGAATTTACTGACGGAAGTGAAGGAGTTTGCCAATCAACTCGAGGTTACCGGCAAACTCAAAATAAGCCGCAAAAACATGATGCGCTTCATTGGCAAAGCGCTGAATACTCAAAACGAGATCGCTGAAAATATATACATCTTCGACGCCCCCGAGCAGGTGTGGGACGACCAGTATCTCGACAAGCTTCACCAGGGGCTTATCAAGTACTTCGACCTTCGCGTGCGTTTCAGCGAAATCGAATACATGTTGCGCATCATTGAAGACAACCTCTCTGTTTTTCGCGAGATCATTCACCAGCGCGAAAGCAATATCCTGGAATATATCATTATCGTGCTGATCCTTGTAGAGGTGTTCGACCTCGTTCTCACTAAAATCCTGAAGCTGGTCGGCTGATCGGCGCGTTGATCTTTTGCGATTCTCCATCCATACGATTGGGGGATGTTTTTTGTATTACATATACTGATCTTCTTTCGCGTTTGCTGCATACCGAAATGCCAACGGCTCAATATTTCCGTTTTGTTTATAATGTATTGAGCCGCCCGTAGTAAATACTGGCCTCCGGATGCCCCTGTTTTACGCGTGTTTACAAACATTGTTAAATGTATATCAAAATTAATAATGCCGTTGCAATACGCGTTTGCCCCGCTCGTTATGTGCTTCGATCATAGCAGGTCTACCTAAGCCTCGCGTGGGATATTATACCATCCCCCAATCTGACAACGTTGTTAAGTGTTTGTTCGGAAAGGTTGTGTAGCGCTATATCGATATAAACGGAGCCATAGAAAAAAAACGGAAGAGCGCTTGATCGATTTTACGCGGAGGGGTTTTATAACGGTATGTCTGTTGCTGGTATTGCCGGCTGCACTCGTTTTCGGGCAGCAGCGGGATAGCGCAAAGACGTACGTGCCGCAGCGCAAGCCTGTATATATACCGCCAGACCGCTACGGCGATCCGTTCTCTAATACGGACAGCGAATCGCCTATGATGCTGAAGAATCCACCCAGTCACACCGTTGATGTCGATATAGATACGGCCGGCAATTACACCGTGTACGAAAAAGTCGGCGAGCTGCCCTACCGCCCGCAGTCGGGTATGACCTTCAGCGAATATCGGCAGTACCAGGAACGGCAGATGCTGAAGAGTTACTGGCGCGGCCGCGCGAAGGCCCAGGATGGTGAAAGTGCTGTAAGCGGCAGAAATTTGTTACCCAAGATATTTGTAAGCCCCGTCCTTGACCGCATTTTTGGCGGCAGCTATGTGGAGCTCGTACCGCGCGGGAATGTGACGCTGGACTTCGGCGCTTCTTTTCAGCGTATCAATAACCCGGCTATACCGATACGGCAGCAACGTAACGGCGGCTTCGAGTTCAATCAACAGCTCAACGCCAGCGTGGTCGGTAAAGTGGGAGAGAAGATGCGGGTTACTTTCAACTTCGATAACAACAACTCGTTCGACTTTCAGAATAACTTCAAGGTAGAATACACCGGTTATAAAGAAGATATGTTGCAGAAGCTGGAGCTTGGTAATGTAAGTCTTCCGCTCAACAATACGCTCATTCAGGGTGCGCAAAACCTGTTTGGTGTAAAGGCTCAGCTCCAGTTCGGCAAGCTCAACGTAACGGCCATTGCCTCTACACAACGGGGCAAGGTATCGTCTGTCAATGTAGACGGCAGCTCCAACGGGCAGAACCGTACCTTCGAGGTTGTTGCAGCCAACTACGACGAGAACCGTCACTTTTTCCTTGGGCAGTTCTTTCGCGATAACTATGAGAAATGGATCGCCAACACGCCGCAGATCATTTCGGGTGTGAATATCACGCGTGTGGAAGTGTATGTACTGAACCGAAAGAACGATACTCAGACATTGCGTAACGTTGTCGGGCTTATGGACCTTGGCGAAGGGCGCAGAATATACAACCGCGCGGTAACCAGCCGGGGAGCCTCTCAGCCCGCCTCCAATGCTGCGAACAACGTATTCGATTTTGTGACCGGTCAGAACCGAAGCCCGGATAATATCGGCAATACATTAGAAGGTTTTTTCTCAGGCGATCCCAATAACGGCACTGACTACGAGTTGATCACCGGCGCGCGCAAGCTGGCGTCTACAGAGTATACCTATCATTCGCAGCTTGGCTACCTGACGCTGCTAACCAAACTTCAGAACGATGAGGCGCTGGCTGTGGCGTACGAATACACGTACAATGGCCAGTTGTTCAAAGTGGGCGAGATGTCCGAAAACTATTCAAGCCTGGCTGACGACCAGGTTATCTTCCTCAAGCTGCTGCGCCCCCGTAAGATCGCGATACGCGATGCCAATAACGCGACTATTCCGACATGGGATCTTATGATGAAGAATATTTATAGTCTGAATGCCACACAGATCGCAAAGGATAATTTTCAACTGCGTATCATCTACCGCGACGATGCGTCTGGTATAGACAATCCACAGTTACAGGCCGGTAATACGGTAAGGACGCGCCAGCTGGTAGAAGTATTCGGTCTCGATAAGCTCAATACGCTTGGTGACCGACAGCGCGACGGCAATTTCGATTTTGTAGAAGGCGTTACGATCAACTCTTCTACCGGGTTGATACTCTTTCCATATCTCGAGCCTTTCAGCGAAGCGTTGCGCGAGGCGTTCAAAGGTGAGCCTACGGAAGCATCGCTCATACAGAAATATGTTTACGATACGCTGTATGGCACAACAAAGTCTGATGCGGCGCTTATTGCCTCGAAGAATAAATTCTATATCAAGGGTCAATACACCGCCAGCTCTTCTAATGAGATCACGATACCCGGCTTTGGAATTGCGCCGGGATCGGTAAAAGTATATGCCGGTAGTATTGCCCTGGCAGAAGGGACGGATTATGTGGTGGATTATACTTTCGGCAAAGTAACGATACTGAACCAGTCGGTGTTGAACTCAGGGCAGAACATACAGGTACAGTACGAGCAGTCGGACGCGTTCTCGTTTCAAACGCGCAGCCTGCTGGGTACGCGTATGGACTATAAGCTCAATGACGATGTTACGTTGGGATCTACATTGCTGTATTATAACGAGCGGCCTATGATAAGCCGGAACCAGGTGGGCACCGAGCCGGCGAGAAATTTGCAATACGGATTCGACTTCAACATCAACAAAAAGAGCCGGATGCTGACGAAGCTGGTAGATGCGTTACCGGTCATTCAAACCAAAGAACCGTCGTCGTTCACGTTGACGGGCGAGTTTGCGCAGCTTGTGCCCGGCACATCTAACGTTATCGACGGCGAAGGTACCGGCTATATCGATGACTTCGAGAATACCGTAACGCCATACTCGCTGATGAGCCCCTCCGGCTGGAAGCTGGCCTCTGTGCCCATGACCGATGACTTTCGCTTCGACCCCAGCCTTGGTGTGACAAACGATGCACGCGCCGGCTACAAACGCGCCAAGATAGCGTGGTATACGATCGACAACCAGCTTCAGCGCGATAGCGGTCCGCTGAAGCCCGACAACATCACCGATAAAGACCTTGAGAACCACTACGTGCGCGGTGTTGGCCCGCAAGAGATCTTTCCCAATAAACAGCTTACACAGGGCATATTCTTCGAACAGGTCTTCGATGTGGCGTATTACCCCGGTGAACGTGGCCCTTACAACTATAACTCCGCATTGACTTCCGACGGCCTGCTGCCCAACCCTGAAAACAACTGGGCCGGTATAACCAGCGCCATCAAGACCGAAGTGGATTTCGACAAGGCTAACATTGAGTATATCGAGTTCTGGCTGATGGACCCGTTTATTAACCTGCCCAGTGGAAACGGTAAGGTGCTGGACGGTATATTCAACAAAACCAATGAGACTGGTGGTAAGCTCCTGGTACAGCTGGGCAGTATATCGGAAGACGTGGCGCGCGATTCCAAACATGCCTTTGAAAACGGCTTACCCACCAGCGGCGACGTCAACACGGCAGACAAGGTAGCCGCCAATGCGTGGGGTTATGTTACCACTGAGCAATACCTGACCAACGGCTTCGATAATACTTCTTCAAGCTCACGTCAATACCAGGATGTAGGCTTCGATGGTCTGGCCGACAATAAGGAGACCGAGTACTTCAGCTCCTATCTCTCATCGCTGCCGGCCGGCGCGCGCGATAAAGTGCAGGCCGACCCTTCCGGCGATGACTTTCGCTACTTTCTCGACAGCAAGTACGACCAGGAGAAGGCGCAGATCTTGCAGCGTTACAAGGATTACAACGGCATGGATGGTAACTCGCCCATAAGCGCGAATAACAGTACGGTGTCGTACTCCAGTTACCTGACTCCTGATAACGAAGATCTGAACTCCGACAACACGCTCAGCACCACTGAGGAGTATTACGAATACGATATCGATCTCCAACCCGGCAAGCTCGAGCTCGATAAAGAATATATTGTAGACAAGATAACCACTACCAATACCAACACAGCGCAGGAATCTGTTACCTGGTACCTGTTTCGTATACCGATACGGGAATATGAAGCCCGCTATGGCAACATAGCAGGCTTCAAGTCTATACGGTATATGCGTATGGTCCTTACAGGTTTCAGGGAACCGGTTGTGTTGCGTATGGCTAATTTCCGTATGGTGGGCAGCTACTGGCGGCAGTATACCGAGAGCCTTTGGGCTGGCGGCCTGAAGGAAACACCAGAGCCCAACCCGGAGAATTTCACGGTGTCGGTAGTGAACCTGGAAGAAAATGCGCAGCCCGACGTGGCCGGTGACAAGTCGGGTTATGTTATACCACCTGGCGTTGTGCGCGATCGTGATAACACATCAACGGTATCGCGCCTCCTGAACGAGCAGTCGGTGCAGGTATGCGTGGACGACCTGGCCGATGGCGATGCGCGCGCGATCTATAAGAATCTTTCGGTCGACCTGTTCAACTATGGTCGCGTTAAAATGTTCTTTCACGCCAACAGCACCGCCACTGACGATGCGTTGACCGGCTTTATTCGGATGGGCACTGACTTTGCCGAGAACTACTACGAGATCGAGATCCCGCTCAAGATCTCCAACCCCGCCGATGCCAGTGACCGTGGTGTATGGCCGGAAGCAAATGAGATAGACCTGGCGTTAGACGAGCTGTATGCATTGAAAGCTGCCCGCGACCGGGAAGGCTTTGCGCTTACGGAGCAATATCCACGCGCCGGGCCTAAAGAAGTAGATCGTCACCGCCTGCGTATTATGGGCCGACCCGACCTGAGCGCCGTGGTGGTGATCATGATCGGCGTGCGCAATCCTGCTACCAGTGACAAGAAAAGCCTGTCTGCCTGTATATGGGCTAACGAGCTTCGTGTTACGGACTTCGACCGTACGGCAGGTTGGGCCGTGAACTCTACCATGAACGTAAAGCTCGCCGACTTTGCTACGATAAGCGGCGCGCTGCGTCACACCACGTATGGCTTCGGTGCGATAAGCTCCAAGATCTCCGAGCGCAGCCGCGACGAGACCACCAACTATAGTATGGCGGCTAATGTAAATGTAGACAAGCTTATCCCCGGCAACACGGGTATAAAGATCCCAATGTTCGCCAGCTATGAGCGGACGGTGGCCAACCCGAATTATGACCCGGCTAATCCCGACATGCGACTCAGCGCTGCCCTGGCATCGTTTAATACGGATGACGAAAAGAATGCGTATCTCAAGATCATTCAGGATAACACCACACGACGAAGTCTGAACTTTACCAACGTACGAAAAGTAAAGTTAAAGCCTGATGCGCCGTCCTATCCGTGGGATATCGAGAACCTTTCGTTCAGCTATGCGTATAGCGACGCCGTGCAGCACAACTTTACGCTGGTACAAACGCTGCAAAAGCAATACAAGGGTAATGTGGCGTATACCTACAGCCCAAAGAGTACGGGCGTGGAACCGTTTAAAAAAATGAAAGGCTTATCGTCACCGTGGCTGCAGCTGATCAAGGATTTCAATATCGGTCTGCTGCCCACCAGTGTGAGCGTGCGCGGTGATCTTAACCGCTCGTTCACACGTACTGTATATCGTAACTCCGGTGGTAATGGTGAGTTCTCGGAGTCCGATCCAACTTTCGTAAAATACTTCACGTTCGACCGGAACTATAATCTACGGTGGAATTTGTCGAAAGGTCTTTCCGTGGAGTATGCCAGTACAGCCAACGCCGTTATCGATGAACCGCTGGGAGATATCGATACCCAGGCTAAGAAAGACAGCGTGATCAACAATCTGAAAAAGCTGGGCCGTATGAAGAACTTCAACCAAAGTGTTAGCGCCAGCTATGCGCTGCCGCTCGGTAAGCTGCCTCTTACTGACTGGATGGGAGCCGACTATAAGTTTCAGGCTACCTATGCATGGAAAGCAGGCACCTACAACAAACCCGACTCGCTGGTAAAGGCCGGCGACCAGGACCTTGCAGACTCTCTTGATTTCAGGAACACGATAAGCAACACCCGCGCTCAAAACTTTGCGGGTCGCCTGGACATGGTGAAGCTCTATAGCAAGATCAAAATATTAAAGAATCTCAACACACCTAAAACTCCGCCAAAGCGCCCCGTGGCAAACGGCAAACCACCGATACGTACACCGGCGGATACGGCAAAGACGAAAGCTGCCACTGTAGAACCGCCTATGCTGATCAAAGGCTTGTTGCGGCTGATTATGTCTGTGAGATCTATCAATGGCACCTACTCGCTCCAGGAAGGTACGACGCTGCCGGGCTTTACCGGCGCACCGAAGTATCTCGGTATGGACAAGGACTGGAGCGCACCCGGCTGGGGTTTCGTTTTAGGCAGCCAGGATCCTGAGATGCGCTTCAATGCCGCCCGCCAGGGTTTGATAACGCAGAACAAGAGCCTCACCAGCCTGTTTATGCAGACCCGCAGCGAGGCAATCAATATAAAAGTGAACGTAGAACCTGCTCCCGATCTTAAAATACAACTGGATATGAAGAAGGAAACTACCGATTCTTATTCCGAGATCTTTCGTTACGACCCGGAGAACTCTACCGATGGCACGGGGTACGCATCGCTAAGTCCCAGCCGCACGGGTAGCTATACCGTATCGGCTATCAGCATCCGTACTGCCTTCGATAAGTCGAACAAAACCGTGGACTCCGATGTGTTCCATAATTTCGAAAATAACTTAATCACCATACGCAGTCGCTTCAACATTCTGGGCGGCGGCGAATATGATACCGCGTCACAGGATGTATTGATCCCCGCGTTTATTGCTGCTTATATGGGCAAAGATGCGCAGACCGTTGCGCTGACACCCTTTCCGGGAAAACCGTTGCCTAACTGGCGCCTGGATTACTCCGGCCTTTCCAAGCTGGGTGTATTCAAAAAGATCTTCCAGGCGGTTTCTATTTCTCACGCCTATATTTCGACCTATACGGTGAGCAACTACTCCAACTCTTTGGAGTATAAGAATGTAGATGACCTGCGCATCGATCGTTCCGTACAGGATTATAACTCCAGCTACTACGGTCAGACCTTTGATGGCAATACGGTGCCGGTATACATCATCAGTCAGGTATTGATCTCCGAGCAGTTTGCGCCATTGGTCGGCGTCAGCGTTCGTACGAAGAGCCGCGTAACGGCAAAGGCAGAATATAAGACGCGGCGCGATCTTGCCCTGACCGTATCGAACGCCCAGATCACCGAAACGTCTACGAAGGATATACTATTCGATATAGGCTTTACCAAAAACAAGATGGCGCTGCCATTCAAAGTAGAGGGAAGACGTGTGGTGTTGAAAAACGACGTAACTTTTGCGCTTACGGCCACCGTTAGCGATACCCGTACCATTCAGCGTAAAATAGACGAAGTGAATACTCTGACGAACGGCTCCATCAGCATACAGCTACGCCCGCGCCTGAACTATAGTGTAAACGAGAAGCTCGCCTTGCAGGCATACTTTACGCGCACCATCAACGAGCCGCTTATATCGAGCTCCTACCGCCACGCGCAGACCACGCTCGGCGTACAGCTGCGTTTCAGTCTGGACGCTTTAGCTGGTGCGCAGAAATAGGCGCGGGGTGAAGTCTCTTAGTTCTGCGCAGAAAGGGCCTTGCTGCTATCCGTTACGGTCAGTCGTAACATGGCGCCTTTGCTTTTCTGGCGAATAGTGGTGTTCAGAATAAGGGTGTAGTTACCGGGGGCAGTTTGCGGGGCTACGGAGATAGTTATAACGCTCTTTTCGATAACACCTTCCGCGGGCTCGAAAGTAATGCTTACGCCCTGGGGCACGCCGGAAGCCAGCTTGAGTTGCGCCTTCGATTTGGCAAAACTCTTTGATGCAAGAATGGAAAGGGTGACGTCTTTGGTCTGACCGGCGGCTACTTCGAGCGTCGGTGCAGAAAGCTCAACCGCAAATTCGGAACGGGGTGCGTTGTCCTGCGCAACAAGCGATAGTGTGGCAGACAGTAAAAGGGAGATGGTAAGTGCAATTGTTTTCATATGTCGGATCATTTGATTTCTGACCCGAAGGAACAGCGTTGCCATGATATTTGCCCGTCAATGAGGCCGATGGTGAACCCGATGGTATGAAAAGAAGCCTCTGGGGTGAATGATAAGCCTCAGCGGGGCGAATGGAGAAGCAGTTCCTGTTCTGACATTTTCCGTATCGTTTCCAGGATTTCCTTGCCTTTTGCGCGCGATACCGGAATGCTGTGCTCACTGTCGAGCACCTGTAGCCTGTATCCGTTTGCATTGCCGCTTATGTTGCTGATTGCAGCAGCGTGAACCAGGTACGAGCGGTGGCAGCGTATTACCACAGTGCTGCCGATCTGCGCCTCGATGTGCTTGAGGTTGGCGCGTAAGAGCTTCCGGGTGATCGTACCGTCGGTTTTCCAGAAAACGGTAGAGTAGTTATCGTCGGCACGTACAAACAGGAGGTCGGCAAGCGGCAGGGTAAGGGTTTCGCTGGTTTCCGTGTAAAGCGTGAGCAGTGCAGGAGATGTGTTCTGGTTATCGTTAGCCGTATCGCGTTCCAGGTTACGGAGCTTTTCGATGTCCCGGTTGCCATCCAGCGCGCTAAGTAAGTTCTGACGCAGCATATTGTTGCGCAGGATCAGCGAGGTGAGCGTTACCGGTATAATACTGATGATTGCTGTTTGCCGGTAAGCGTGAAGCAGGTTTTCCTGCCACGTGCGTTCCTGCATGATAAAGAAGTGGTCGACTAAAGCGCTCATAAAGCCCAGCACCGCCAAGGTACCTAACATGTGTGCCAGGTATTTGCCCACATTCCATTGTACGGGATCCATGGCGTGTGGGAAGATTCTTGGCAATACGATGACACTTGCAAACAGCGTAACAAACGTCACGAGCCCGAAGATGGCATTCTCGCCAAACGTAAGCTCGTGTGTATGATGATAGTTGGTATGAAAAAAGGTCATGAACAGCACCACGTACACGCTTGCTCCTGTAATGAAGAGCAGATTTTTGCGCTCGTCATTCAGGAAGAACGGAAACGGCGATTGAAGGACTTTGTTCACGGTTAACAGTAATGAGTTGCAGTGTAAAAATAAGCACCCAAAGCCGTAACGGGAAGTGTTGTGCGGAAGTTGCGTCGATGTGTAACGCGGGTTATCGCAACGGCAGTGGTGTAACGGTATAACCGGCGTTGCGCAAAAGGCTTACCAGTCCGTCGCGGCCTGCCAGGTGTAACGCGCCCACTGCTATAAAAGCGGAGCCATCTTTAAGCAGCCCTGGCAGCTCTTCTGCCCATTTTCTATTGCGGTCGGTAACCAGCACCTGTAATTCCGCAGCTGTATAATCCTGGCTGCTGAGTGCCTTTTCCATCTGGCCTAAATTCTGGTGGCGATACTGGTCGAGCAAGGTTACTGTTTCCTGCAAGGCTCTGTCTTTATCCAGTACGTACTGGGTGAGCAGCTCGGCTTGTCGCTCGTAATTGAACTGGTCGTAGAGCGCACGCACCTGGTCGTCGAAGGTTTCCAGGCCGGCAACGGGGCGTTGGTTCTGCCGGGCCAGGCTTTGGAAATACAGGTCCAGCGGGGCCTCGGTGGTTGAGTTTATCGGGTAATACTTTTGCTGCAGGTGTGTGGCGATCAGCAACTGCACCGTCATGGGGTTAAAGCCGTTGAAGTATTGCAGATCGTATCCGGTGAGTTCTTTCAGCCATGCTGCCGTCTGGTTATAGATCGCAGGGCTCAGCAGCTTATCGAGTGTGGTGCCTTTCATCCGCGCGGCATTGATCAGCCGGAAGGCAAGTGTGCTGTCATAGACAATCTCGCCCACCATGGTGCGGCATGTGTGGAAGCGGCTCATAACGTTGGTAAGGCTATCGGCGTAATGACTGCCCAGCAGGTGATATGTGCCGAACAGGTATGAAGGTTGTGTAAGTCCGTTGCCCTGGATCTCCCAGAAAAGTGCATTCTCCACAGCCGGTGTCTGTGCGGCGGCAACAGAGAAGAACAGGCTTACGATCAGGATCCTAACTGTGCAGATCATTCACGAGAGCTTTGAGTTTATCCAGGTGGTCGCCATAAAGCTTACGCAGCCACCAGCGCGCAAGCCATGTGCTGGTAACATAAAATATGCCGGCTACCAGCAATAGTATGATAATCGTGCGCGGCTTTGAGAGCGCTTCCAGGAACTCGTTGGCTCCCCGCTCCAGCAGGCTGAAAACCAGGCCGAGGAGGAAGTATATAGGATAAAGTATAGTATAGCTGCGTTTGTAAAAATTCAGGTAGCTGGAAAGACTTGCTACGAGCGTTTCCAGCGTGGAGCGCAAGTTATCGGCCGCGGGGTTAAAGCGCCGCAGCAGCAGGATTTTCTTGATATAATATATCGTATAGGCTACCAGCAAGATGAGTATGGCGCTGGTAGTCCATTTAAGCGCGCCAGGAGGCATCTGCAGGGCATATACCAGCAAGCCGAGCCCGGCAACAAATGTAAAGATGAGCTCGAGCCATACGTTGCGCATCAGCTTCTCTACAATAGATTTGCTTCTACCCTTGAGCATTTGCGCAATTTCAGATTCGTCCTTAGGATGGAATCCTGGCTCCTTACTTTTCCATATATATTTAAGATCGTCCAATTCCATGATGCTAGCTCATAAGTTTTCGTAGTTTTTCGCGTATGCGGTTCATGCGTACGCGCACGTTATTTTGGGTTATACCAATGGTTTCGGCAATGTCTTCGTAAGGAACTTCCTCGAGCGCCATCATGATCATGGCACGCTCTATTTCGGAAAGTTGCCGTATGGCCCATTGGAGTTTCTGGAAGCTCTCCTCGTGATCGTCGCCGCCATAGTCGGAAATGTTGAAGTGCACTTCCTGCAGGTCTTCCGTTTTGACATTGCGTGTCTGTTTACGAAAGCCCGAGATGGCGGTGTTGAGCGCGATGCGATACATCCAGGTGGTAATCTTGGCTTCTCCGCGGAAGGATGGGAACGACTTCCAGAGCTGAAGCACAATCTCCTGAAACAGGTCGTTACGAACATCAGTATCGTTTTCATACATAATGCAGATCTTATGTATGAGCCCCTGGTGCTCGTTGATCAGGTTAATGAAATTTTGTTCTTCCTTTATCACCCGGTAATGGATAACTATAGCCCAATATGTCGGCTATAAGGAAAGAAAATTACACGAGGTTATTGCTAAACCGTGCAGGAATTATCCCGATAATTATCGGGACGTTCATTGTGGATCGGGATCCGGGCTGGTTATTGGCCTGATGGGGAGGCGCGCCGCCTGGTTAGCGGGTAACCTTTTCGAGATTGAAGAGCTCGTTCAGCATTTCGGTGATCGACTCCGCGTCGCCACGTTTGCACGCTGCTTTAAGCTGTAGCACAGGGTATTTCAGTATCTTTTGCATCATCGAGCGGCTCATTTCCTCCAGCTTCTCAGCCTCTTCGGGCTTGGCGTTTTTCAGGAAGCGTGCTATCTCTTCTTTGCGGATCTGCTCGAGCGTGTTCTTAAGTTTCTGGATGGTGGGCGATACGATCATCTCCTTCGACCAGTCCTCGAATTCGGCAATGGTTTCGCGGATAATGGACTGTACCAGCGGAATAGCGGCTTTCCGTCTTTCTACTGCCTCGTTTGTCTTCTCGCGAATATCGTCGAGGTTGTAAACGATGGCTCCGGGTATTTCGTCAACTGCCGGCTCGATGCTGCGCGGCATGGAAAGGTCTATAAAGAACTTGTGCGACAGGATCGTAATGTTCTTCATGCGCTCACGGGAAATAAGCGGCTCCGAACCCGATACTGAGCTGATGATCACGTCGGCATTCTGGATCTCCTGGTCCAACTGGTCTATGCCGCCGAAGGTAAAGCCGCACTTTTGCGCCAGCTTCTCAGCCTTGTCGATCGTGCGGTTAAGGATTGTTACTTTTTCAAAATTAGAGTTCTGCAAGTTGAGGCACACGTCCTGACCGATCTCGCCGGTTCCAACAACCAGCGCTTTAGGGGCGCGGAAGCCGGAAGTAAGGTCTTCGGCAAGTTCTTTTGCCGCATACGATATAGACGCAGCGCCGTCGCGGAAAGAAGTTTCCTGCACAACGCGTTTGTTCACAAAGAATATCGTGTGCATGAGGCGGTGCAGAAAGGGACCCGCCATGTTCTCATCGGCGCTCCACTGGTAAGCATTCTTTACCTGTCCGGAGATCTGCAGATCGCCGATCACCTGGGCATCCAGGCCAATCGCTACTTCAAAGAGGTGCTGTACGGCTTGTAGTTCATTCAGTGTGGTGAAATGCTGCTCGAAACCGGCCTCGAGGCCTTTAATGAGTGCAAGCCCACGGAAGATTTCAGTAGAAAAGTCGTTTTCAGCGTAATAGTAGATCTCGGTACGGTTACACGTAGATACTACCAACACGTCGGTAGCAGTAGTGTAGTTTCGTATAAAATTGAGGAGTTCTTTCCCCGCAGTTTCATTCAAGGATACCTGCTCCCGGAGTGCTACCGGAGCGGTCTTATACGTCAGTACTAATGCTTTGAAATTCCGTATCATCTTCAGTGGGTACAAAATTAAGTCGCGAGTCAAAATTCAGCATGATAAAAGTCAACAATACTGTAATTTAGAACGTGTATAAATAACTCTGCATCATTGTATTTCGCTGGTTTTTACGACTTTGTATCTTCAAACCGTTAACGTCAATTACCTATGCAAAAGTTTCGCCGTTGGCTTCGTAGCTATGTTGGTTTTACTACATCCCAGACCAACGGTTTTCTCGTTCTGTTACCACTTCTTGTTCTTATCCTGTTTTCAGAGCCCGTCTGGCGCTGGTGGTGTCAGTGTAACGCACCGCAATCCGTCCACGATTCGGCAGCGCTGGAAGCGTTTATCGCCGGTTGGCGGGAAGAACCAGCCGTTTCGTCGCGCGGCAGGCAGGGGCGTGCACACGAAGTACCTGTTCCCGAGCGTTTTGCATTCAATCCGAATCGCACGGGCTTTGATTCGTTACGGCGCCTGGGCCTGGCTCCGCACCTGGCACGTCGTATTATACATTACCGCGACAAGGGTGGCCGGTTCTACGTCAGACGCGATTTGCTCCGTATCTACGGATTTGACTCGTTGCTTTACCAGACGTTGGCGCCGTTCATTCAGTTGCCTGAGAAAGCCGTGCGTGAAAACTATTTAACCACCACGCCGGCAGAACGGAAGGCTGCCGCTGCGTTTGACCTGAATATTGCCGATACGGCCCGGCTCAAACGCATTTACGGCATCGGAAATGCGCTGTCGCAGCGTATTGTGAAGTTCCGCGACAGGCTGGGTGGATTTATTTCCGGTCAACAGCTGTATGAGGTCTATGGCCTGGACTCTACTGTGGTGAAACGGTTGCTGGAGGTTTCGTACATTGCAGACGGATTCCAGCCCCGAAAGTTCAATGTCAATACTATTGACGAGCATGACCTTTCGGCTCATCCGTATGTGTCGGGATCCATAGCCCGCGCGATTGTCGCTTACCGGTTTCAGCATGGGCCGTTCCACACCACGAACGATCTTCGGAACATTCCGATACTGACCGGAGCTATTATAGAGAAAATCGAACCGTATATATTATTCAGTGAACAATGATTTGAACTTCCACTGCCCTGACTTCGTTGGGCGGTAGTCCCGGAATATCCGGGGAAGGGTTAGCCAGGAAGCTTTGTAGTATATCCTATATACGGAACGAGCCACTTAGAACAAACACATGTCTGCCAATTACATCCTCGAGTCGTACCTACGCCGATTAACAAATCTCTCGGGCAACAACCGGTCGCTGCTGTTGCTCCGTCTGCCTGCAGAGCAGCTGATGGACCTCCATGAGCTGAGTTTTCTCCATGGTGAGCGCTCGTTTGAGATTATTCGCTCATTGATCACAGGTGCAGACCGTAAACTGTGCGCAGTGCTCGACAGTCGTCATGAGCCGACCAATGTAGCCAGCAGCAAGCTCAAGAAGCTGCAGCGTATAGACCGTTTTGTATTTGACGAACGTGGCTCTAACGATCTGCATGTGGGCTGGCCTTTCGTACGCGGCAAGTTCGCCGACGGTACCGCTGTACGCTGCCCGTTGTTGTTCTTCCCTGTATCCCTTGTGCAGCAAGGGCCTAACTGGGTATTGCAGTTGCGTAAAGACGCCGGTATTACTTTCAATAAATCGTTCCTGCTCGGCTACTCGTTCTACAACGGCGTAAAAGCAGATGAAGAACTACTGGAGACAACGTTCGATGACTTCGACGCGGATAGCACAGTATTCCGCACACAACTTTATCAACTGCTCAAGGACAGGATCGAGCTCAACTTCAATCCCGATAACTTCCTCGACGAGCTTTCGGCTTTTGTCGAGTTTCGTAAAGACGACTTTGAAGAGACTCATCGCAGCGGTGAGCTCAAGCTATATCCGGAAGCCGTGCTAGGTATCTTCCCACAGGCCGGCTCGCAACTGGTGCCTGACTATCTGCAGCTGATAGAAGGCGATGCAACGGACGACCTGGAGGCCTTCTTCTCGGCAAAACATCATGCAGTGACCGACTCGGGCCGCACGTTGCTGGATCCTGTAAAGGAAGAGAAACTGTTTACACCTTTTGTTGTAGATGCTTACCAGGAGAATGCGATCCGTGCAGTAAAGAACGGGCACTCCATTGTAGTTCAAGGCCCTCCGGGCACGGGCAAATCGCAGCTTATTTGTAACCTGCTGGCCGATGCCATCGCTTCGGGTAAACGTGCTTTGCTCGTGTGCCAGAAGCGTGCAGCGCTGGACGTTGTATATGAGCGTATGAAAGAAAAAGATCTTGCGGACTTTCTGGGACTCGTACACGACTTTCGTAACGACCGCAAAAATATATTCGCCAAAGTAGCGCGCCAGGTAGATCGTATCGACGAGTATAAGGTACGCAACCGCAGCATAGACGTTATTCAGACCGAGCGGCGGTTCGTACATATCTGCCGCCGCATCGACCAGATTACGGAAGAACTCGAGGAGTTTCGCAAAGCATTGTTTCATGACGAGGAGTGCGGCATATCGGCCAAAGAGCTATATCTTACTTCCAACCCGCGCGGCGAGCAGATCACCATTCGCCAGGAATATCATTACTTCACCTTCGGCAGCCTGCAGGAGTTTATCCGGAGGCTTCATACATATGCGCAATATGCACGGCAGTTCGAGGCCGAGGCTTATGTGTGGCGCGAGCGGCGTTCGTTCGCTCACTTGCTGCCGCGCGAGGAGCAAGCCATTGAAGAGACGGTACGGGATATCCCCGCATACCAACAGGCCTTCGCTACCGACTTTTTCAGGCTTACCGGCATAAACCGGAACCTGGAAGAAGGGGAGTCGTTCCTGAGTCGTGAAGACGAAGTACTGGGCATGATCAGCGTATTGAAGGACGACGAGACGTTCCGCTACATGCAGGCGATGGTGCAGGAAGAGGACGACGAGACAAGCCTGCTATGGCTATCCAATGTAGAGCGTGTGGCAATGCAATGCTTCGACGGCCATGGTCCGGAGGTAACGATACCCACCGAACAACTGGGTCAGTACCAGGAAGCGCTGCACGAGCGCATGACAACCCGCGGCAACATCATCCGGCGTATACGCTGGCAATTCTTCTCCAAGACGAAGCTGCTGGTAAAACGCGCGCTGGTGGCTAACGACCTTAACGATAATACGGAAGGCCTGGATATGCTGGAACGCCGTATCGACAGCCGCCTCAACCTGGAGCATCACCTCACGGCGCTCAAAGGCAGAACGTGGCTTATAGATCTTCCATTGGGCTATAACAAAGAGCACCTGCGTCAGTGGTTCGCACGGCAGAAGCTGGCTATACGCGCCAAGCTGATCTATCACACGCTGCGCGAAGTAAAAAACGGCATCAGTATACAGAAGCTTATCCGTACGGAATTTATCTCGCTGTTTCACAAACTTCTCGAAACCGTGCACGGTATACCGGGGAAGAAAGAACAATGGCTGCGCTACCTCACGCCATACCAGGTGCGCCAGATTATCCTTACTCCCGGTATAGAAGCCGAATATGCACAAAAGCTGCGCGAGGACTTCGATAATCTCGCCGAGTTCGACAAGCTGCGCGAAGGACTTAAAACCTATGAGCGCGATGTGATCGTAAAATTATACGATGCTATACAAGTGTGGGACGGGCCTGCGCTGGAGTCCTTGTTCCAGAACAGTCTCCGCCTGGCCTGGCTCGATCACATCGAAACAAAATATCCGCAGCTGCGGGCCGTATCGTCTATGAAGATGGACGATCTCCAGCGCGAACTGCAGCAATTTGTAGAAGAGAAACATTTGCTGAGCCAGGAGATTTTGCTGGTAAAGGCGCGGGAGCGTGTATATGAAGACGTGGCTTACAACCGCCTCAACAACCGTATTACTTACAGGGACCTCTATCACCAGGTAACGAAGAAGAAAAAGATCTGGCCCGTGCGCAAGGTGATCAGTGAGTTTAACGAAGAGCTGTTCCGCCTCGTGCCGTGCTGGATGGCCTCGCCCGAGTCCGTGTCCGCGATATTCCCGATGACGGAACTCTTCGACCTTGTTATCTTCGATGAAGCCTCACAGTGCTTTGCCGAGCGCGGCATACCCGCCATGTATCGCGGTAAGCAGGTAGTAGTAGCGGGCGACGATCAACAGCTTAAACCGAACGAGCTCTACCAGGTACGTTGGGAAGACGACTCCGAGCTACCCGACCTGGAAGCAGAGTCTTTACTGGAACTGTCGGAGCGCTACTTGTCTACCGTGCACCTGCAAGGTCACTATCGCAGCCGTTCATTCGAGCTTATCGCGTTTTCTAACCAACACTTCTACGAGAACCGTCTGCGCCTGCTGCCTGACCAGAGCGTGATCAACAATCCGGAGCCGGCCATAGAATACTGTAAGGTGGATGGTGTGTGGGATAAACAAACCAACGAGGTGGAAGCGCGCGCAGTTACCGAGCGTGTATTCAGTATACTGGCTCAGCATCCCAACAAAGAGATCGGTGTCGTTACTTTCAATGCGCCGCAGCAGATGCTCATACTTGACCAACTGGAGGCAGAAGCTCTGCGCTTAGGTCAAACGCTTCCGTCGTCTGTGTTTGTAAAGAATATTGAGAATGTGCAGGGTGATGAAAAAGATATTATCATCTTCTCGATCGGTTACGCTCCGGATAAGAAAGGTAAGATGGCGATGCTGTTCGGCAGTCTTAACTCGACGGGAGGAGAGAACCGCCTCAACGTGGCTGTAACCCGGGCCCGTGAGAAGATCATCCTGATAACCAGCATCTGGCCCGAGCAGCTTGCCACCGAAGGCAGTAAGAACGCCGGTCCTGACCTTTTGCGGAAATACCTGGCGTTCGCCCGTGATGTATGGCAACGACGCTTTGCTCCGCAAACGGATAAACCCGCCCGGCACAGCAGCAGCTGGTACCTCAGCACGCACCTGCAGCGTTGGGGTTCACAACGTCTTACCGAAGTGGTCTTCGAGACCGACACGCTGCCGTTCTCCGATGTGAACGTACGGCAGGCGGATCGTTATACCGGCATTATCCTTACCGACGATGCGCGTTATCTGCAGTCGGCTTCCATAAAAGACACGTATGCCTATACGCCGGCATTGTTAACACGTAAGAACTGGCGATACCGTATGGTGTACAGCCGGAATTACTGGAAGGATGTGGATAAGGTGGAGAGGGAGTTGATGTCGTTTATTGGGAGTCAGTTGTAGTGTGGCGTTTTGATGGATTGGGGAAGGTACTTTAACTAGTGTGCCCCGAGACCTCTCTGGTCCCGAGTACTCGGGACCGGCCCTCCTTAAAGGAGGGCGAAGCCCGCCGGCGCGCATCCCGAGTAATCGGGACTAGTGGGGTGGCCCCGTTTTAACGGCTGTGTTGAATGATCTGCATGACACAGAATCTTCTTTGCGAGGAGAACTTTGGCCGGCGGACTTCGGTGTATTAAAAATATATTAGAAAGGATAAACAACTTTTGGGGAGCGTAGTTTTACGGCTTGTGCTTCGCCGTTTATCTTCCCGTTGTGTGATGGGTAGTAGCAGTGTAAAATGGAGTCGATCTTTGTTTGACCGGCGGCGATGTGCTCGGCTTTTTCGCGGATGCCTTTTTCAAGAAGGTTGAACAGGGGTTGGGGAACGTGCAGTAGTTCGGGGAATGCCGCGAGCAGCTTCTCGTCCCACTCGTGATAGTACCGCAACAGATCGTCGGGGTAGATCACGGTACGGTTAGTGCCCGCTTCGGGAAGAACTTCGAAGGGCTCTTCGAGGTTCAGGTAACCATAATCATCAGTCAGCTCTTCACCGGGTTGAATATCGCGAATGGCGATCTCGAACTCGTATGCCGTGGTTACACAGTTTGAGTTTGAGCTGTGGTTGACAAAACGCGCATTGTCCCAGCACAGGATGTGGTTGCCTTCAGCATTGCGGTACGTATACTTATCCAGTACCTGCTGGTAAAGCGGATCCATGGAACGTACTTGATGCGGCGTGAAGATTCTGTCGAGCTTGTCGAGGGCCCAGGTTATCGTGCCTTTTGGGATGAATTTTGTGGCGACGACTCCGTACCCGATTTGGTCATTGATGAACCGGAGTTCGGTATCAGGATGGATCATAATTAATAATGGGTGCCTTAGTTAAGGTAATATGAATACCAAGTTAATATAAAAGTAATATAAAAAAAGAAGCCGGGCACTTCTGCCCGACTTCCACTACAACCAGACGCCCTGAAAAAAGTATCAGTGACCATTCACGGTCGCGTATTCCGGAACTGTTTTAACAGTTTGTACGATTCGTGCCGCTACTTTGTAAGGATCGGCCGATGAGTTTGGTCTGCGGTCTTCCAGCCAGCCCTTCCAGCCTTGCTCTACCGTAGCTATCGGTATACGTATCGATGCGCCGCGGTCTGATACTCCATATGAGAATTTATCGATGGATTGTGTTTCGTGCTTGCCGGTAAGGCGCAGGTGATTGTCTGCACCGTATACGGCGATGTGCTCCTTTACAAATGGCGCAAATGCCTGGCATACCGCGTCGTATATTTCCTGTGAGCCGCATGTTCTCAGTAAGCTGTTGGAGAAGTTGGCATGCATGCCCGAGCCGTTCCAGTCGGTAGCACCCAGCGGCTTGCAATGCCAGTTGATAGCGATACCATATTTCTCAGCGGTGCGCTCCAGCAGGTAGCGCGCTACCCATACCTGGTCGCCGGCCTGCTTGGCACCCTTCGCAAAGATCTGGAACTCCCATTGACCTGTAGCCACTTCGGAGTTTATACCTTCCACGTTGATGCCGGCCTCCAGACAAAGGTCGAGGTGCTCTTCTACGATGTGGCGACCAAAGGCGTTGCGTGCGCCGACAGAGCAGTAGTATGGGCCTTGAGGAGCGGGGTAACCGTTGTCAGGAAAACCGAGCGGTTTATTTGTGGTGGTGTTCCATAAGAAATATTCCTGCTCGAAGCCGAACCAGAAGTCACGGTCGTCGTCTTCGATAGTAGCGCGGCCGTTGCTGGGATGCGGTGTGCCGTCGGGGCTCAACACCTCGCTCATTACCAGGTAAGCGTTTTTGCGGCCCGGGTCCGGAAACAATGCTACAGGTTTTAACAGGCAGTCTGATGAGCGGCCCGTGGCCTGTTCGGTAGAGCTGCCGTCGAACGACCAGATGGGGCACTCATCAAGCGTGCCGTCGAAGTCTTTTACAATTTTGGTTTTGCTGCGCAGGCTTTGTGTGGGCATGTAGCCATCCAGCCAGATGTACTCGAGTTTCGTCTTTGCCATAGGACTTTAAGATTTGTTGGTTGTGTTAGAAAATGGTTCAGGATAGAAACAGTTTATTACAGGTTGAAATGATATGTCGTTGTCGATCAGAACTTGTAGACGGCAGCCAGTGTAAATGTTGACAGGGTCTTGCTGTATGCGTCGGAGTCCTTCTTCTGATAGCTGTCTTCCGAAGTGGAGTCTATGCGGAACTCGGGTATGATGGTGAGCCCGCCTACTTTATAGTTGGCTGTTAGC
>Ga0247764_1000054_pt1 | contig 47266 bp, 40 predicted proteins | sample UWRJL051202B4_FD_179932 | JGI IMG/M metagenome (GOLD analysis project Ga0247764, IMG submission 179932) | Plant litter microbial communities from Arlington Agricultural Research Station in Wisconsin, United States - UWRJ-L051-202B-4 | ecosystem: Environmental > Terrestrial > Plant litter >...
CATCGGCGCCATACAGGAGGATGCAGCACACCGGCTCTGGATCGGAACCGACGGAAGCGGGCTCTTTCTGCTGAGCGACGACCTGAGTCCAAATCATGAATACAAACCGATCCACGTTCAGCAATGCCCCGAGCTGACAAAGATAAAATCGATGAAGATCGATAACGAACAAACACTATGGATTGGTACCTGGGGAAATGGCCTTTTTGCCTATAACATGCAAACGCACCAATGCAAAAAAATCAATCCAACAGAAGGCCCCATTCTTGATAAGGATATTATATCGGTCGATGCCGGCAAATCCGATTACATCTGGATCGGGACCTTCAGCCGCGGCCTTTTCCGCTATTCAAAAAAAACAGATCAACTCATTCGCATAAAAAACGCTTCGGAATCGCAAGACATCATAGATCGGATCAATACCGTTTTTGTCGACTCTGAAAATAATGTGTGGACAGGCCGCGAAGCCGGAGGTCTTAATCTTTGCCCGAACGGAGCGACCTCTAATACACCCATCGTAACCAATCACCTCGCCCCCACAGCCACGATCACGTCACTCTACCGCGACGCAAAAGGTATAATATGGATCGGCGTTGCGAACGTAGGACTGGTAGCCTACGATCCCTTGAATAAACGCTCGACTGCTTATACCGAAAAGCAAGGGCTGGCAAACAGCATGATCCAGGCTATAAGAGAAGACAGTAAGGGCAGGCTTTGGCTTAGCAGCAACAACGGTATAACGCTGTTTGAAAAAGATGGCCGTAGCTTTACAAATTTCACAAGAGCCAATGGCCTGTCGGCAAGCCAGTTCAATAGAGCCAGTGCGGTAAACACCCATAATGGCAACATCGTCTTCGGAAACGTACGTGGAATGAACTACTTCAATCCTGAACAGTTCCAAAGACACGACGGCGATATTCCTATCGTACTGACGAAACTATACATAAACAACGTCGAGCAGGTAGCAGGCGCAGAGAATGCGGCATTAAACCAGGACATCACCGTTACCGATGCGCTTCGTTTGAAGCATACACAAAACTCATTCAGCGTGGAATTCGCAGCTTTGGACTTCAATTTCACAAACCTTACCCGGTACGATCACAAGCTGGAGAACTTCGACCAGCATTGGCAAACTGCCGGTACACAAAGAAAAGTCTCTTACACCAATCTGCCACCGGGAGAGTATGTCCTGAAGATCAAAGTGTCAAATGCAGAATTGCCAAATCACGCCTCCAGCATCTGCACCTTGCAAATTGTTATTATTCCTGCATGGTGGCAAACGCTCACATTCAAAGTCGCCATAGTACTCGCGCTGATACTTGGAGCTATCGCATTCCATCGTGTTCGTATTCGTTACCTTTTGATCCAGAAAAAACAACTTGAAGAAGTCGTACTCGAGAGAACCCGAAGTCTGACCGAGATCAACGAAGAACTTCACAATACAATCGAAGAAATTAATACCATAAATACGCTGCTCAGTAAACAGCAAGACGAGATCATTGAAAAGAATAACGAGATCCTGACACAAAACGAAGAACTTTCGGCCCAGAACGACCACATCTCACAACAACAGGAACGCCTGCTGGAAACCCAGGAACAACTCAAAGAAATAAATATTAACCTCGAAAAGATTGTAGACGACAGAACCGTTAAACTGCAACAGACCATTCACGACCTCGACAAAACAGTCTTCGAGCTGGATCGATTCGTATACAGCGCCTCTCACGATCTCAGCGCACCGTTAAAATCCATCCGTGGCCTTATAGAGATCATCCACATGGAGAAAGATCCAACCAATGTATACGTTTACACGGACCATATCAGGAATACCGTACTGAAACTTGAAACCGTTATCCAAAGCATGGTCGACTACTCGCGCAATGTACACGTCCAGATAAAACCAGAAACATTCTCGCTCCGCGATCTTGTTACGGAAGTCATTGGTGAGCTCGCGTTCTGGTCATCAGAGCTCAGCTACATAAACGAGATAGAGAACAACCTGCTGATACAAAGTGATCGCGCCCGCCTCAAAGTTGTGCTGCACAACCTCATCAGCAATGGTATCAAATACGCCGACAAAAATAAAGAATCAAATTGGATCCGCATGGAGTGTATACCCAACGGCCAGTACTGGAAGGTTCTTATTACGGACAACGGAATAGGCATACGCGAAGAATATCTCGATAAGATCTTCAATATGTATTTCCGCGCCACCGACATGTCCAAAGGGTCGGGTCTCGGCCTCTTCATCGTCAAAGAAACCCTCACCAAAATTGGCGGCAAAATAAAGGTCCAATCCTGCTTCGGCGAGCAAACAACTTTTGAGCTGCTTATTCCGCGGGCGGACTGAGTAAAACAAATTCAATCCGTCAGAAAGTTAGGTTTGTCTGCATTTTACTTAACTAGTTTTTACGAAATTTGTTGATCCTCCCAAAGATCATTATGAATTTCTAAATGAATAGTGTCCTTCAGCGATTTGTCCGTCTGGTTTTCTACGGCAATTATTTCTATGGAATCTGCGCAGTAGCCCTGGTACTGGAAACCCTGGCGCTGCTAAAAGTTCCATATCGCGGGTATCTGGCATATGCCATCGCGTTTGTGGCAACTACCCTCTTTTACAGTTATCCGTATGCAAGAAATTACACCTCGCCCAGCACCAATCCCCGAACCACGTGGTACATAATCAATCACAGCCTGGTCGTTAAAACACAGATAGCGCTTACCATACTATTGTCTGTTTTCCTTACCATGGTACTCCTGAACCACTTGGACCAAATCAAAGGCATGAGTAATAAGCAATGGTCTTTGTGTTTGATCTTTCCGGTTAGTGGCGCCATGTATTATGGTGCCAATTTCATATCCGCCAAATACAACCTGCGAAGAATCGGCTGGCTTAAGCCATTCCTGATCGGGTTCGTATGGGCTGGCCTAACAAGCATTTACCCGCTGGAATATTACGATGTACTGAACTCACAGCACCACCAGGTGACCCTTTTAGAGATCCTGCTGTTCCTGAAAAACTTTATGTTCATATCAATGCTGGCCATCTTATTCGACATTAAAGACTATGCTTCTGACAGCAGCAATAATCTGAATACCCTGGTGGTGAGAATTGGCTTAAAAAAGACAATCCTGTTTGTTGTATTCCCGCTGACAATCCTGGGCTTGCTCACCTTTTTTTCATACGCATTTTCTCATCAGTTCAGCCTGCTCAAAATGACGTTGATTATGATCAGTTTTTCCTGCTGATAGCCGTTGCGCGTTCCCTGAAACGAAGAAGATCGTTAATGTATTACCTCGTAGCCATCGACGGCCTTTTGGTTGTAAAGGCAATTTTCGGAATCCTCGCCGCGAATGTGTAGGGCCTGGTAATAATTCTGTTAGGCTTTATATGCTGGTCGCTCGTGAGCTAATGTTTAGTTAACAGATTCAGACAACCTTCTATATTATCAGTACAATTCACCTGCGCATCGGGAGTATCTATTGTTTTTACATATTTCCTTAGAACTACAAGGCTCCCTGCTATAGACGAATCACGGCGGGTCGCCATATTGTTGTACAGGTAAGCACGCAGATTAACATTTCGTACACTGTCAAAGTATTGGTAGTTTTCCCTGACCAGTACGGAATCCCACCACGAGTAAGACCTTTTCTTTAACGCGTCACTCCTGGCTTTTCCAGATAATACATCATATTGTTTATTGCCAGGGAAAAACCATACTGAATCAACCCGCGAGAGCTTTTTGCGGTGCATAGCATCCTGAAGCAAAGTCCATTCGTCACGGGTAATAAGCTCATCTTCAGCAGCGGCATACGCGAGCGATGAGAACCTCGTGATCGGGAATGTATCCTGACCGGTATAGAAATAGCGCTTTTGTAACGCTGACGCAAACAGCAGCGCTGAATCTCTGTCTATCTTCTCTATGCCCAGCAGGATCGAGTCCAGCCGCGGTAGTCGGGCCGCCGAAAGCAATCCTTCCTTCGGCATCTCTTCGTAAAAGTCTGCCAGCGATGTTTCCAGGATCGATACTTTCTCAATCGGATCATCGATCAGAAGGGAGAAGAAACTCTTGAGAGACTCCTCCGCATTGATCTTAGCCTGGGCGAGTATGCCATTCGTTTCGGCCTGCATACGCAGTTTATTCAGACAGTGCTCTTTTACCTTCAACAAGTCCGCCGGGTCATTGGCACGATTAGTAGCCGCAATGATCTCAAAGCCCCTAACCCGCTTTTCAGGGATAAACCAGGGGTTGATGTCATAATCCAGGATGACGGGCTTTACTCCAAAAAGATAGATAGTCTTGCTCGCTTTGTCGTACTTGAAATTACGGTCGGTAAACCTCCCAAAGTCTATACCCGCCTTCACCCAACCGCGACCAATAACAACGATCTGCCGCTTCTTGAACGACCTTGTTTGCTTAAGATCTTCGAGTTCGTCTTTTCTATGCTTTACTAACGCTTTCGAATCCAGGACATACCGGTTCTGATAAGGGGGCGTTGTAAAATTCACGACATCTTTTTTCCAGAGATCCCGCAGGAGCTCGCCCTCGCTATCAAATTTATTCTGTTCTTTAGCGAGCACAAGTTCGACCATTTCCTGGTAGAACGGATTGTTTATCAGCGAGGCATTAGCGCTGTAAAAACTCTCCACCAGATCCTTTTTCCTTCGTAGCAAACGTGCCCGGATGGTATCTTTACCGGCATGAAATCGTTGGAGAGCCTGGATGTAATCCCCATTCAGCCTGCCAACGTCGTCAATAAGCTGGGTATCGGTTATCTGCACCTCCGCGATCAGTGTGTCTTGCAGCGACGACAGCACTTCGCCATAATACTCAGCTGTAACAAGCTGACCGATCTCTTTAATGCTCACTACCGTAATGGGCGTATCTTTCAAGGTCTGTTTTTTGGGCGTGAGTAAGCCGAACGGATCAAAGTAGGCAAAGACCAACACGCCCGCCACGACTACCACGATCTGCAGGATCAGAGAAGCTATTTTAGTAAATATCCTGGTAAACATGATTTATTCGCTTTCTTCCTCCGTTAAGTCCAGTTCTGGTATCAGCACACCTTCTTTAAAAGAAATGTATATTTCTTCGTACCCCAGGTTTTTCAATAACCCTTCCATGAGGACCCGGGTCTTCAGCTCGGTGGCTTTGATGATGCCCGTATACTTCAGATTATTCCGGATATCGAGCTCTGCCAGACGGTAAAAGTGTTCCTGATCGAAAATGTCGATTGTATTCAGAAACTTGTCTTCGGTGATAGACTCGTCTATCTTGAAGAATTTGAATGGATAGCTGAAGTTGATAACCTCCACATGGGGCAGACGCAGATCGATCCGCTTACCCTCTATTCGCACATCTTCGGGCTTGAGCTTGTCTAAGTCGATACCGGTTTTTATGATTGCCCTCGACGAAGCGGCAAAGCGGGCAGTATTGAGATGAATAATACCCAACAGCCTCCTGTCACTGGTGCCGAATACGATCTTATCGATTGTCGTTTCCGTGGTGGCAAGCTTGGCTGCCTGCCGGATCTTGCTCACCACAATGTATCGCTTATCCTTGTTGCAGGAAACAGCCGCGAGCATCAGACATATATATAATACAATTCGCATGGGTTAGCCTTGAGCGGAACGGTCTTCAAAATCGCCAGGGGCAGAGCTCGTGCTCTGCGCCACATCGCCGGTGACCGAGTTTGCCGCAGCCGATGTCTGCGCAGCATTACTTATCGATTCCGGCGCAGAGGTTGACGCCGCACCAGGGACGCTGGATTGCGTTGTGCCTTTGGGGCCCTCGTAAACCTGCTTTCTGGTTAAGGTCTCCAGCGATTTGCTACCGAAGTAGAAAGCTATAACCATAATGAAAGCTGTTTTGATAAATTCGAAGTGATCAACAAGAAATTCGTTCTGCAACAATCGGTCGGACATAGCGAGCGAAGCGATCATCATAGCCATACCCCCCACTAATACCGATAACGCAATCGTAGCGCGAATGGTACCCGGCGGAAGCCCGAGCGATTCGCCGGCATTGGGGTTGCCATCAGGCTCACTCGCCGTGCCCGCAACCAATACTTTATTTTCCTGGTCTTCCCAATCCTTATCGGTCCAGCCTTGATTGATATTGTAAAAATAAATGGCCCATACATAATATAATGTAAGCATAAGCAACCATGCTACGATTATAGCAGCAGCCAGTATAAAGAAGAACGCCTCTTTGACCCGTGGCGTAAACATAAACTTGAACAAGATCATATTCGCCACAATGAGTACCGGAAATAAAAGGGCACCCCGCCAAATGAAATTTTTAAAGTCACTCCTATTGCTCATTTTGATTGAGTTTATTGGTTTGTCTGGCTATGAACTCGGCGTCTTCGCTGCTGGTGCTGCCGGTTATCCATTGCTTTAGTTTGTCATAAAAAAGTCCGCCGAGTCTGGCGATCGGTCCCGCTAACCCTATAATCCACAACCAGAAGCTCTGCCACAGATCAGGACGCGAAACAAAGAGAATAATAAGAAACACCCCGCCCGCTATAAGGATCAACAGTAATATACGGCTCATACGTTAGGGTACTTTTTTTTCCACAAGGGCTTTACTCACCCAGCCTTCAACCTCTACCTTTACATGATACCAGCCGTTACGCTCGCCCTTAATAGTCAGCGACTTTTTCTTAGGCAGCGGCATAGCTACTTTTTCGAACTCTGTACCGGGACCGCTGCGTATATTAAGTTTATCGGCAAGCACTTCACCAACTGCATCTTTATGATCGATCTCATCCGTTTCAGACTCGCGGTTGTTTACCAGTATGCGGTTGCGGAAACGGTCCATTTGAAACGCCGGTCCCGGGTCTTGCTTTCGTCCGGGAGAGATTTCATCATGCCCCAGAATTTGGTCGATCTGGGAATATGTTTTTCTCAATGCCATACAAAGATCCTGGCAGGCAAGTATCTGGGCTTCGGTATAGGTATGCCAGAAACGATTAATGGATTCGTTACGATGTTTAGCCTCTATCACCTCACTCGCAGGATACCGTTTCCCATACTCGCTAACATACTCGCTTCCGGCACGTTGTAAATAGCCGGCGTTGTCGAGCTCGATGCCGACAGAAAAATTATTGAAGTTCTTTCGCCCGCCATAAGAGCTTTCACCTGCATGCCAGGCCACTTTGTTGAACGGTATGATCTGGTAGATCTTACCCGAACGATCTATAACAACATGCGCCGACACCTTCGAATCAGGATTGGCTAACCAGTTAGCAGAGCTTTCACCGCTCACACCGGCGGTATAATGGATTATAATAGTGTCAGGCCCTGCAATATCGCGATGCGCTACGCCTTGCTTCAATTTATACGTAGCTAACGAAGGCGCAATCAAGCCCGTGCTTTTATCGATAGTAATGTCCATATAATGATTGATAGTTTGGCAAAAGATCAGATGCTTTATATCCCCTATGGCCTGCACAATCCTTACAACACCACAATCTCAGGGTCACAAAGCAAACAAAAAAAGCCCATCGCTTGTCACCATTTTCAGGTAACAAAACAGATGGGCTTATCTATACATCGAATGTAAATAGATACACGTGCTTTTCCTATGGTTTAAATTTATTAAATGAACAGTCCGACAACCCACTGCCCTTAAAACAGGGAGGGAAACAGATTCATTTTCAATGACCGGCCCCGGACAAATGTGTACCAATGCGATCAGCAACACACCATGAACAACTCTCAACCATTCAAAAAACAGCCCTTAATTTCCGGCATGATAATTTGGCTTACTCTCAATCAACGCACATTAAAATGTTTAAGAATCACCTGAAAACCGCCATTCGGACATTGCTCCGCGATAGGGTCTATTCTGGCATTAACGTGCTCAGCCTTACGATCGGCATAACCGTCTGCTTGTTGGTTTTACTGTTCGTGGTTTATGAAAATGACTTTGATAAACAGTACGATCAAAATATCCATCGGCTGGGGGTAGAACAAACCGAAAACGGCACGCAACAACGAATAGCCAAAACAATGTTCCCCGTGGGACGGACATTAAAAAATGAATTCCCCGCAACGTAGGGCAAAATTCGGTATTCCATAATATCTTTATTAGTTTCCCTCCGGTAAGATCTGAAGTTCTCGTTTGTGCAAATGATGCCGTGACGACCTCTATTACCCCTCCACTGCTCGCAACTCTTCCTCCATATCGTCATCAAACGAAAAATGATGCAGGCGCCATTCACTGGAAGGCTTATAGAAGAGCAATATAAAACGCAGAGGCTGCCGGTCGTAGCGAACCATAAATACATACTGCATCATATGCCCGCCCGTGGCTTTCTCACTGATCAAACTATAACCTTCATATTTCCCTACAACATCGAGTGTATCTTCAAGTTGGGTCTTTACATCGTCAAGCTGTTCCGCGGCTTCCTTTATCCATGGATTTGTATCGAAGATGTAATCGACAGCCGCATAAGGATTCGTTTCGTACAGGCTGAAAAATTGATCGATTAACTTTTGAGGATTGTCTTGTGCCATAGAAATGATGGTATCCGTGTATCTGGCGTTTTGTAAGAAACAAATCTACCCATTCCTGGTCTAATTTCTACAAGCTAAGGTCTTGCCCTCTTTTTTTACGCCAAATCGATCCGCATTTTAATCCGGCTAACGGACTATGGCTAATGGTCAATTCTACAGCGCGTACCATTTCCGTTAGATACACACTTTTCCTAAATGGTGTTTATAATATCTTTGCCTGAAAGGTATTTTGCCATGAGAATGAATAGACTACTGATCCTGCTTTGCTGTATTACTGTTGTCCACGGTGGATTTGCCCAGGACGCCAACGAAGAAGCAAAAAAGAACCTCTTCAACGCATTCCGGTTATATGAAGTAAAGAGCGCCCGATATGGCGGCGTTACAGTACCCGGAGAGTATATAACAGATGGAGACAGGATAACGGGGCAGTATTACCTGTCCTCGTCGTATTCTACAGACTATAAACCGGGCAATCTTTGCGTTGCTGGATACGCCCCTAATCCCTCCTATCCATCGGTATTTATGAAAAATGGCAATTGTACAAGTGAGGGTATGGACTTCTCCCGGCTGGTGATCACTACACCTGCACCGGGTATCACACGGCTCGAAGACAAAGGATTCGCTATTAACGGGCACAGCAACAAGGTGCGTGAATTTTATACCGTCGAATACGGAGCTGACAATCGTGTAACGTCTGTTAATGAGGGCTACATCGTACTGGACAAAAAAACCGGCGCTCCGGTATTCGAGTATTTCATTTCAGAGACTACCTATTCCTGGACAACCGGAACCGATGTTACTGTCACCTCCACCCATTACTACGACAAGAAGAAAGCAAAAGACGATCATGTAAAGATCTCTTCTCACACCTACCACCACATTATCGAAAAAAACAGGCTGCAAACCAGCGATGAATTCGGGAGAGATCTGCTGTATACTACCAGTGGAAAAGAAACAACGATTCAGTCCAGGAAAAAAAATACAAACGACGCATATAAGCTCTCGAATAAATTCACAACGGATGGAGAAAAGGTAGTAAAATCCGAATACTACGAATACAATGATCAGACCGGCGTACTGGAGAAAAAGACAATCACCGATTACACATTTGAGAAGAACAGTAATGCCAGCGCATCCAATACCGATATCTGTACCTTCAACAGGAAATCGTTTACCTCTGTCTACGATGCCCAGGGCAACCTGACCCGGGAAATCACCGAAGGAAAGTTCCGCGAGAAAAATCCCGATGGTTCCTGGACCGAGTGGAAGCTCTTCCGGCTATGATCCATAAAGATCGAGACTATCCTATACCAGGGTTACACACATTGTTGTAGCCCTGGTAACATTTTTTCCAGCCCAAATCGGCAATCCTGAGCACCATCAGCTACCAGGTTCTTCCTTCAATGGATTTTCTCCGGTCAGTAAAACCAAACTGCACACCAAACTCAAATAACTTTTCATCAGACAACGAAGTCTCTACTTCTACAAACATAACCTCGTCTTTCAATGTCCTCGATATCTTCAGATCAGTCCCATTTTCATTATTAAAGCGCACAATTTCGACCTCCAGGTCCGCTGGATAATTGGTCATTATTTTAAATTTATACATCATACCATTCGGTTCTCCATAGACTTGTGATTACTGAGATTCGATTTTGCTCACGGATCAGGATCAATGTACTGTCAATTATCCGATAGGCATACTGGATATCTTCCTCAAAGGAAATGGATTGGTAAAAGTTGATGTCTCCGACCCCACGTATTAATTTCTCCTGGTCGTCCGCCGACAATATATCAACGAAATTCCTGATCATCCATGACTCCGCCATTGTCAAAAAACCAGGATGGAACTCGATTTTCTGATTCCACTGAGTGACGATGTCGATTGGTGTATTAGTGAACGACTTTGGAATCTCGATATTGCAAGACTGGCTTTCCAAAAGCCTGAGCTTTTTATGCTTACTAAAAATATTGCCGCCATAAAGGGAGGCAAACGAAAATAACTGGTACGGTTCTGCCCTGACTACTGCATAACCGTCGACTATTTCAATATCTATTTTATTGTCTACATATCTTTTAAAGTCTACATACGACTTTTCCAATAGCTCAAGATCTGTGATTTTAAACCTAACGCTCATGACAGAAAAATATGAATTTCCAAAACCTTATAAAATTCCTTTTGTACCGAAGATGCTGGCATCGGCAAAACATTATCTCGGCTGACTGAAAAACATTTGAAATGGCAAATTGGACGTTATGATGCCACCATAATACAGGTCGCACGAAGTGCTAAAAGGAACTGACTCAAATTTGACACATGATGTGCCACTGAAACAAAACCGTGCAAGGACGAGTACGAGACGCATTTCGCTCTCGCACTTCGCACTCACGCTGTTTTTTGTGGAGCCGGAGAGAATCGAACTCTCGTCCAGAGAAGAAGACAGTCTATCTTCTACATGCTTAGTTGACCATTAATTGTCGGAAGGGGCAAGGCAGGCAACGGCCTAAACTCCAACTTAGTTACTGTGTCTTAACCATGCTTAGCAACATCGCACGGAGCAATTCTGCATTACGACACCGCTATTCAACACCTGCAAAACTACAATGTTGAGCGATGATGGCTTTCCCGATCTTATCGGGACGAGGCTAATTTAGCATTCCGCTAAATTAAGCAGCCATGGCGTAGTTAGACTCGCCAGGTATAATTAAGGACTATCTTTCAAGGCTCTCATCCCATGAGCCTGCATGCTTACATAAAACCTCAAGCATCCTGTCAAAACCGGTCGGCCCCAAATGTCAAATAACTCCATCCCGATCCATCGGGATTATCCTTAACGGATTTCTCCGCAAAAAGATCACAAATATACCCCAATTTAATTCCCTCCCAAAATCCATACAGTACGCCGCCAGGCGTTTAGCTGGCGAAAGTGTTCCGCAGGCCTCCGGAGGTCACTTGTGCCTAGTATGCCGCAGTCTCACGACTGCACCTCAACGAAGTTGAAACCCCACTCCCAGACCCCACATCTCACACTGTATTTCAACTTCACATGCCCCGCCAAATGAACAACCTACATGCACACTTACACAAAACCGGGGGTGGCGCAAGGTCTTAAGCGTAAGCGTGACTACCACGTTGGCAGTAAAAAAACAATTCCCACCCATTAATTTTACCACGCTCAAATTATAACCCCGAACCCCTTTTAATTCTTTCTTCCCCCGATTATCTTGCACGCGATGGAAAATTTTGTTGTCTCGGCAAGAAAGTATCGCCCTTCGGGCTTTGATGAAGTAGTGGGTCAGGAACACATCACCACAACACTCAAAAACGCAATCGATAACAACAAACTTGCTCAGGCTCTACTATTCTGCGGTCCCCGCGGTGTAGGTAAAACAACCTGTGCCCGTATCGTCGCCAGGCTCATCAACGGCTTCGAGGAACGTACCGAAAATAATTCCCTCAACATCTTCGAGCTCGATGCCGCTTCAAACAACTCCGTAGAAGATATCAGAAACCTGATCGACCAGGTACGATATCCGCCACAATTCGGAAAGTTCAAAGTGTACATCATCGATGAGGTGCACATGCTCTCAAACGCGGCCTTCAACGCCTTCCTTAAAACACTGGAAGAACCGCCGTCGTACGCCATCTTCATCCTGGCAACAACCGAAAAACACAAGGTGATCCCTACCATCTTGTCACGCTGCCAGATCTTCGACTTTAACCGCATTCAGATCAGCGACATAGCGAATCACTTGAAAAAGATCGCTGTGCACGAAGGTATACCCACTGAAGACGAGGCACTTCACCTCATCTCCCAGAAAGCAGACGGCGCCCTTCGCGACGCCCTCTCCATATTCGACCTCATGGTAACATACTCCTCCGGCAAAGGAGTAACGTTCAAATCCACACTCTCCAACCTCCACATCCTCGACTACGACTACTATTTCCAGGTAGTCGACGCGCTCCTCACACAAAACCACACACAGCCTCTCATACTCCTCGACGAGATCCTCCGCAAAGGCTTCGATGGCCACAACTTCATCGTAGGCCTCAGCGAACACTTCCGCAACCTCATGGTTTCGCAGGACGCCCGCACCACACAACTGATGGAAGTGCCCGACAGCGTGCGTAAAAAGTATGCCCTGCAGGCCCAAACAGCATCACCCTCACTCCTGCTCACCTGGCTGAACATTGCCAACCTGTGCGATATCGGCTATAAAGGCAGCAAGAATCAGCGCCTCACCGTAGAGCTTGCCCTTATGAAAATGGCACACGTAGGTGCCGTTATTCCCGTAGGTCAGCTCGCTGTACAGGCTAATGGCGTTCCTGCTGATGCAGGCTTAAAAAAAAAATTAGTGTAGAGATCGACGAACAGGCTGCCGAAGAACCCGCGCAGCCTCAGGCGCTACAAACACCACCGGTAACAACTGCACCGCCGCAGGCACAACAAGCACCGCCGGTAACAACCGCGCAGCCTCAAACGCAACAAACACCGCCGGTAGCCACAGCACCACCTCAGGCACAACAAATGCCACCGGTAACAACTGCGCCGCCACAGGCACAGCAGGCGCCACCGGTGACCACAGAATACCCCACGTCAGCGCCCAGCCGCGGTCCGCAGCCTGACGTACCTCCCGTTACCGCCAAACAAGACCCCGGCGAACCCGCCAGGGCAAAAGCTACACCAAAGACGGTCAGGCTAACAGACCTCCTGAAAGTAGAAGCAAAAAAAGAAGTAACGGTAGAAGCCGAAGTTCGTATCGAATACAACGATCCTTTCACACCCGAACAGCTTCAGAAAGTCTGGAACCAATTTGCCGAACAACGCAAAAAGATCCATACCGAATACATGCTGCTAACGCAACCGTACGATTTTCAGAATAACACCATCATCGTACACCTGCATAACCCTGTGCAGGAAATGGACCTCAACAACATCCGCACAGACCTCATCACCTATATCCGTGAAAAGCTGCGCAATACAACCATACAGCTAACCGGTGAGCACCGCGTGCCCGATGAACGCACGATCCTCTATACACCCCGCGAAAAGTTCGACTACCTGCTAAACAAAAATCCCCTGCTTCGCGAGCTTAAGGATAGACTCAACCTCGACACAGACTTCTGATCCTGTAATAACAAATCAGGCCGGCTATTACGCCGGCCTGATTTGTTAACATATACGTATATACGAATACTGTCGGCTAGAACAATCCGCCCTTGCGACCCCTCCGCGAAGTAGAGCCACCAAACAGCATACCGAAAACACCCCGCACAATCTCACGCCCCACCTGCTTCGCTACCGGCGATGCCATCACCTCCTCGAACGTGGATTTCTCCCGCCGCGACGACGTCCGTGGTGCCGCTTTAGCCTGCTTCTTCGCCTCCTTTGCTTCTTCTTCAGCCTCTTCTGCCGCAGTCATACGCTCGTTCAACATTTCAAACGCGCTCTCCGGATCCACAGCGTCTTTATACTTGCGATACATATCCGAAGCATTTAAATGCTCGTCATATTCCGCGGAAGTCAACGGCCCCATAAACGACGCCGGAGGCACCAGGTGCGTAACCACAGTCTCGGTAGGAATACCCTTCTCGTTCAATACCGTAATAAAAGCCTGGCCAGTGCCTAACTGCGTAAACTGCTCTTCCAATGTATAGAAAGACGACTTGGGAAACGTCTTCACTGTGTCTTTTAAGGCCTTCACATCGTTCGGAGTAAACGCACGGATAACGTGTTGAACACGGTTACCCAATTGTGATAGTATAGTAGCCGGAACATCTTGCGTAAGCTGCGTACAAAAGAATACGCCAACACCTTTCGAGCGCACCAGCCGTATAATTTGTTCGATCTGGTCCATAAAAGCCTTCGGTGCATCCTTGAACAGCAAGTGAGCTTCGTCAAGAAAGAAAATAAGCTTCGGCTTATCAAGATCACCCGCTTCCGGCAGGCGCTGATAAAGCTCGGCCAGCAACGCCAGCATAAACGTCGAAAATATCGCCGGCTGCTGTTGTATATCGGCTACATTCAGCAGACTGATAACACCACGACCATCTACTTTTTCAAAAAGGTCCTCCACGTCAAACGAAGTCTCGCCAAAAAGCTGGTCTACACCCTGCTGCTCCAGCGAAACGATCTTCCGTAGGATTGTGCTCGCCGTGGCCGTGGAGATCTTGCCATAATCACTTTTTATCTCCACAGCGCCTGGCCCTTCCGTCAGGTAATTCAACACCTTCTTCAGATCGGCAAAGTCTACGATCGGCAGGTTCTTATCATCTGCATACTTAAAAAGAATATTCAATACACCAGTCTGCGTATCGTTAAGCTCCAGGATCTTGCTCAGCAACACCGGCCCGAACTCGGTAACGGTAGCCCGCATTTGCGCCCCAAGCTTGCCACTCAATGAATACAATTCTACAGGAAAACCATTAGGCGTATAGGTAATACCCAGCGCCGAAGCACGCTCCTGAATCTTATCGTTGACAGTACCCGACTTCGCCATACCCGAAAGATCGCCTTTCATATCGGGCATAAACACAGGCACACCTGCAGCAGAGAGCTGCTCGGCCATTACTTGCAAGGTACGGGTCTTACCCGAGCCGGTAGCACCGGTCACCAGGCCGTGACGATTCATCATACGTAACGGTAGGTTTACACGCGCATCGGCAATAACCTCACCTTCAAAAACACCGCAGCCCAGGTAAATAGAAGGCAAAGCGGTAGTGTACGAACCCGTAATGGCCGCTGTGAATTTCTCTTTTGACATGTCTTTGTAATTAAAACGTAGTAGTAGAGTCTCTGTCCTTATTTCTTGTCCACGTAGTTCTGGAACGAATACGCGAAACCGAGGTTGAATGACTGGCTCACCTGCGCGCCGCTGTCCTGGTCGAAGTCATACAGCAAAATGCCCGATAGACCAACCGTAATAAAACGGTTCACCTTCGCACTCAGGTTCAGATCCACGCGGTGATCTATCGTCTTTAACTCCAGCGTTTCGTAGTTGGCATACATCACATAACGGACTTTCAGGTTTACGTTTGTAGCAATGTCATGGTCAAATTCGGCAAGGGCCTGAAACGCCAGCCACTCGAATCGTGTCTCGTCAGGAGCCTCCACACCGTAAGGCGCTACAGAGTCCACAGCAGGAATAAAACGCTCCGGATTACGAACGATGGTAACACGTGGTGCAAAAGGCGACATACGAACCTTGAAATACTCTACCGGGTGATACTCAACACCCCACGCCGACGTAACGAAAGCCGGCGCCATAAAATCCGATATCAATACCGCCTGCTCCACGCCGTTGGCGTCCTTATCATAGCGGTAACCTTTGGCAAACTGCGAAAGAAAGTTCAACGAAGTAAACAAATCCCAACGATCGTTCAGCTTATAACCATACTTCGTATCAAGGAAAATACGGTCAAGCGTTTTGCGGAAACCTTGCCCCGAATTTTTCACAAAGCCATACAACAGGTCGATCTCACTGTCCCACGAGTTACGACCTTTCGTGTAACCGGTTTTGTAATTAAACAGACCATTAAAGCCAACAGAATTTATACCACCTGCTTTCCAGTTCGATGAAAAGGACGCCTGATTGAAATTAAGCTGAAAAACCAGCTTCTTCTTCCACGGCGAAAGGGTATCTGGTTTGATGATCTGCGCAGAAGAACGCAGTGATAACAGTGATAATAGAACTATAGATAAAAAGAGAGTGTATTTTTCTTTCATAATGCTCGGGTTTTAAATCTAAATTAAAAATTTAAAACCCAAACAATGAAATCTAAATGTTGTTCAATTTAATCTCATCCAACGCTACTTCTGTCAACGGCTTTGTTATAAACTTGATTACGTGATTGTTGTTCACGATCTTATCGATGTCACGTTTGTTATCAGAGCTCGAAAGAATAATAACCTTGCACTTGTTACGTACCAGCTCGTTGAACTTCTCGAACTCGTACAGAAATACAAAGCCATCCACAATCGGCATGTTGATGTCCAGAAAGATCAGACTCGGAAGGTCTTCCGGCTTGTTCTGATTCTCACGAAGATAATCAAGGGCAGCCTTGCCCGAACCCTTCACTTCAACCCGCTTGGCAAATTTGGTGATCTCGATGATCCGCTTACTGATAAAGTTATCAGTATCGTTATCATCCACAAGCATAACTAAATCTATGGCTTTTGTATCGGTCTGCATCAATAATTAATATAGGATAAATCCGTCTACACAATCTTTTACACGAAGCACAAAAATATCCTTTTTTAAATTATTTGGTACCGCGTCCGGCAAAATCACCACCAGCAGGTAATAAATACAGGGAAAACGCAAAAAAACTGCGGTTACGTTCCCGCTACTTACGTGGGATCTTCAATCGCTCACCAATCGACAGCGTAAAGTCCTTCTTGTTGTTCCAATCCATCAGTTCCTTGATCGTAACACCATACTTACGCGCAATGCTGTAAACCGTATCCGTCGCCTTAACCTCGTGTTCCAACACATCTACGGGCTGATTAGTGGCCACTGGATCTTCCATAACCGGCTGACCGTCAGAAAGCTTCAAAACCTGACCAGGGCGTATACCTTGCTGCAGATCGAGATTGTTCCACTTCACCAGGTCCATAACCCCAACATTGTAAAGCCTCGCAATCCCATAAAGCGTCTCCTTGGGTTGAACAATGTGTTCCGTCTTATTAACAGCAACCACAACCTCCTCGATCTTTGGAACCGTTACATGAATAGAGTCCGGCCTGGCCGTAAACACTGTATCCGGTTGTAAGATTTTAGCGGAATCCACCGTTTCCCGCAAGATAACTGCAGAGCCATCTGTCTTCTCAACATCTTGAGAAACAGGTGCTTCAATCTTAACCGGCTTCACTACAACCGGGTCAGGAGCTGGAGTTGTAACCGGTGTTTCAACAGGCTTTATCGTAACCGGCTTCGTTTGCACAGGTGTCGAAGGTGTAGCCGCCGCTGTCGTCTCACTGGCATCCCATGCAAATGCTTCATTATCGTTAACCTCAACCGTCTTCGCTATCTGGCCGGCCTTCTCTGAATCCTTCGGCCTCATCGAAGCCAGCCATAACACTTCACCTTGTTTTATATCATCACCCGAAAGCCGGTTATAACGCTTGAGCTTCTTCATCCGCACGCCGTACTGCTGGCTCACATCCCATAAAGTCTCACCAGTACGTACCTTGTGATAGGCCTCCTGCGCACGTGCACGCTTCTTACCCAACAGATAATAGCGCCCACCTTCAACACGGTCGCTTACCGACATATCGTTCCACTTCAGAAAGTCTGTAAGCTCCACCTTCCCGCGGCCTGCCAGGTCTGCGGGCTTATCTCCGGCCTTCGCCAGAATAGCATGTATGCCGTTTATCTTTACCGTTCCGCGCTTAGCCGCGCCAACGGGAGCATTCGCTGCATCCTGTTGTACACCCGCAGAGGCAATGGCTACATCCGATGCCGGTAGCGTCAGGTTACGCCCATCGCCCTGAAACGGAATGATCACTGAGTAAGCACGGTCGCCGGGAATAACACCGTTCTTAGCCCACTTGTTGTACTCCAGCAGCGAAGCCTCGTCGATAGAGATCTCTTTAGCCAGATCGCCCAGAGTCTTCTTACTCTGTGTCTGGTAAGTCATAACCTTGATCTGCCCACCACTCTCCTTTATGGCTGCCTCGTATGCTATCTTGTGCGCCAGATATTTGCGAACATACCAATACGTGTTGGTCGTGATCTCTATATTCTTCTGGCCGCTCTTACTATCCTTCTCGCTCTTCAACACACCACCTGCGCCCATCTGGTAAGCCTGAAGCGCATAAAGCCAGTTGTTGAAGTAACCGTTGTTCTTCTTGAAGTATTTTGCCGCAGCCCGCGAAGCCGCCACGATGTTCTGCCGCTCGTCAATCTCTTTATCCACGCGAAGCCCCATCTCAATAGCCGTAAAGTCCTTGAATTGCCAGAAGCCCACCGCGTTCGACACAGACACCGCATCGGCAATCAGCGCACTCTCCTGAATAACCAGGTATTTGATGTCGTCAGGAATACCCTCCTCGGCAAAAACCTTCTCGATGATCGGGAAGTAGGTGCGCGCACGCTCAACCTTTACGTTAAACGACTTCGGATATTTGGTATAGGCATCAACATCCTTCTGGATCTCACGACGCGCATCGTCACGTATCGTAAGCGTTAGGTCGGCAAACTGCATCTTGTGCGGAACTTCAGGGCTCTGCGCTGCCGCAGCCGTTAACCCCAAAGCAAAAAATAACGCCAGGAATAGTTTCATAATAAGAAGTTGAAAAAATGAGAAGCTCAAAAAGTCTACAAAGATACTTTTCTGATCAGCATAATCCCATCACGGATAGGAAGAAGTACGTTTTCAACCCGTTGATCCTCATTAATTTTACGATTAAATTCCAAAAGCACCCGCGTATCCTTGTCCGGCCGCTCGCTGATCACCTTCCCACTCCACAAAACATTATCAGCCAGGATAAACCCACCAGCCCGAACCTTGTCTATAACCAAATCAAAATACGTTCCATAACTGGCCTTATCGGCATCGATAAAAACAAGGTCGAAGCGCTCATCAAGCGTGGGGATAATTTTGCGCGCATCGCCGATCCGGTAGTCGATCTGCTGCTCAAACGCCGAAGCCCTGAAATAACCCCGCACACGATCCTCCAACTCCTCGTTGATATCGATCGTAATAAGCTTACCGCCGGGAGCAAGCCCCTCCGCCAGACACAAAGCCGAATAGCCGGTATACGTGCCTATCTCCAGCACACGCGCTGGCCGCACCATGTGGCTGATCATCGAAAGCACACGCCCCTGCAAATGGCCCGACAGCATCCGCGGGCTAAGCACATGCGCATGCGTGTCGCGGTTTATCTTCTGAAGCAAAGTCGACTCCCGGGTCGTATGATCTTCAGCGTACGCTTGCAACCCCTCGTGAATAATTTCCATCCGTTACATCTTAATGTTTATACCTTTCCCCGATTGGTTATTCCGGAACCATCGTCAGAAAGCTCAGCTTCTTCTCGTCAAAAATATCCTGGGCAATGTCTTGCAGCTTCTGAGCCGTTGGCGCCTGGATCTTTTCAAACACCTCGTCAAGACTGGGCACAAACCCGAAGTCCAGGATGCTGCGTCCCATCATCAGCATCAGGTTCAGATTGTTCTCTTCAGACATAGCCAGTTGCCCCTTGATCTGCTCCTTCACCGAAGCAAGCTTTCGCGCGGACAAAGGCTTCTCGCATACCTTTGCGAGCTCCCGCTTCACAAGCTTAATACACTTATCGAGCTGCTTTGGCTCTGTACCGAAAAACACCACGAACATACCGGTATCGGTATACGGAATGTAATGCGCATCAACAGAGTATACGAAGCCATAACGCTCGCGCAACGCCAGGTTCAGCTGCGAGTTCATACCCGGCCCTCCAAGCATATTCACCAGCATATATAGCGGGATACGGTCTGCATGTTTCAGTGGATAAGCATCGCGCCCCATAGCACACTTAGCTTGCTTAACAGTGCGGTGCAAAACCTTCTCCTGGGGTTTATATATCGAAAACTTCGTACGCTTGCCGTTAGCACTATACCCCTTGAACCCTTCGATATACTTTTTCGAAAGACGCTCAACTTCACCCGGAGGAATATTGCCCACAATCGAAAACACAATACGCGAAGCATGAATGTGGTTCTTCAGAAAGGCCATAAAATCCTTGCGCTTGAACGACTTGATCGTCTCCTCACGGCCCAGGATATTCATACCCAAAGGGTGCTTCTTATAAACCACAGCCTCGAACTCGTCTTGCAGCGAATCGTCAGGGCTATCCATATACATCGACATCTCCTCCAGTATCACACTACGTTCCTTCTCCAGTTCCTTCTCGGGAAAAATAGAATAAAACGTAATGTCGCTTAACAAATCCACCGCACGCTCAAAATACTCGTTGCGCACAGAAGCATAAAAGGCGATTTTTTCCTTATCCGTATAGGCATTCAGCTCGCCGCCTACAGAGTCCAGGCTGCTCAGAATATCAAGCGTCTTGCGTTTGCGGGTTCCCTTAAAAGCCATGTGCTCCCAAAAATGCGCGATTCCCTGGTTATCAAGGTTCTCATCACGACTCCCCACGTTCAAAATAATACCGCAATGAACAATCGCGGTAGATGGCATCTGCCGGTAAACAACCCGGATACCATTCGATAGCGTAAAAGTTGTACAATCTCCCATAGCTGCACTAAAATACAGGTTAATTACATATCCCAATCCTAAAACCCAATTCCCGAGTACTCGGATGCGCGCCGGCAGGCCTCGCCCTCCTTCAAGGAGGGCCGGTTGTTCGATCCCGATAGTATCGGGAGAGACAACCAGGGAGGTCATCGCGTGCCCCGGGTACTCGGTGGGGGCACACTAGCCAAAGACATTCCCCCAACCAATCAAAACACCATCCCTTCCCCCCAGTTAAAAGGGTTCCTCAATGTTCAAACGCCAATCCCTCACAAAATCGTTTCCCCAATATCCAAAAACACACCCATGCCATACACCCCATCGCTTCTCGCTCCTTACACTAGCGCTGATTTTCCCGCGCTCGGACACTTTCGCCCGTTCCCGGGCGGCCGTACAACCGCAATCCCCACCATTCCCGTAAAAACACATAAAGCCAATGGCATAACTATTGCCAACCCATAAAACATGAGCACACAAAAAGTTAAAACCTGCTTTACAATATCTTTTACCGATGAACAGTACCAGCACGCCCGGTACTACGTGGAGGATATGAGAAAACATCCCAAACGCCTGTATTGGGAAGGAAAAAAGGGGAAAACAGACGAAGAGCTTATCATCGAGCAGATCGCCCACCGCATCCTCTCCGGCTTCTATAACGATAGCCCGTTCCAGGCCGGAAAACAAATCATGCGCATGGACAGCAACGTCATGCTCTAAGGCCTGTCTTCATAAAACAGGCCCCTCCTAAGACTTTGTTGCAAGGCTTTCAACAGGAAAGCACAGAGCCGTTTTGCCTTTATGATTACCCCGGAACAACCACTTCCGGGCCTTGAACCACCATTACAAACAACACCCACGCACTTGCAGGGCTCAACAACCCGTGGTCAAAAATTGATTTCTATAAATCAGCGTTGCAATGATAACTCACGCAAGCCCTGCCGGAATATCAGCCACCATTTTCTCAACATAACCCGTGATAAGGGTAGATGTCTTTACATCATCCAAAGTCTTATTAAGCATAACCGCCCCTTCCAGCAAAGCAATAAAAGCCGTGGCTATTTGCTCAGCATCTATTGACGAATGAAATTCTTTAACCTGGATACCCGTCTCCAGTAAACCAACCAGCTTTTTCTTCCACCGGCCAACAGCCCATTTTAGCTTTTCCTTCAGCATGGGCGACGAGTCGTCACCTTCCTGCATAACATTCAAGATCGGGCAACCGCCACCAGGTTTCCAAAACATGTTGTAAAGCCGTACATAAACAATCATCTTCTCACGTACCGTAGTGCATTTATCCATCTCGGAATCGATCCTGCTCACCATTAGCTTCAGGTTGTAGTCAAAAGCAGCAAGCGCAAGCTGGGTCTTATCTTCAAACCTGCCGTAAATAGTACCCTTCGACAGCCCCGTCGCATCCATAATATCCAACAGCGAAGTCTGCGAGTAGCCCTTGGTATTGAACAGATGCGCCGCTCTTTCCAGTATAAACCGCCGTGTTCTCTCACCCTTACGCGTTACGTCCTGCCCTTTTAAAAACATATGGCCCATGGGAATTTCAATTCACTACAAAAATATACCATTTGGTATATTTCAGCAAATAAAACAGCTCAAATGACCCCAAATATCGAATACCGATCTTCTGGAAGCTAAAAACTAGACCGTACGGTCTAAAAATCCATTGCTAATTCGCTCCCGCAAACAAGCAATGGTATATGACTCCGTTTAACAAGAACCTACTCATCTTCACCGTCATCCTCGCCGCAGTTATGGAGCTTATCGATACCTCCATCGTAAACGTAGCGCTTTCGCATATGAGCGGTAACCTTGGCGCTACGCTGGAAGACACTTCCTGGGTAATTACATCGTATGCCATCGCCAACGTTATCATCATTCCCATCACCAGCTTCCTTACTACATTACTGGGAAGAAGAAACTACTACATAGGCTCTATCATACTTTTTACCTTCTGCTCCATTATGTGCGGACAATCCACCAATATATGGATGTTGGTCTTCTTCCGGTTTCTCCAGGGAATAGGGGGTGGCGCGTTGCTGTCCGTATCACAAGCCGTAATATTCGAACAGTTTCCAAAAGAAAAGCAGGGCATCGCCGCAGCCATCTTCGGCATCGGCGTCTTCATTGGCCCTACCATTGGCCCAACGTTAGGTGGTATCATCACCGAAAACTATTCATGGCCATGGATATTTTATATCAACGTACCCATCGGAATATTCACAGCCGTAGCATGTTACATGCTGCTGACGGAGCCCACCGTAAAACAAATCAGGAAGGGAATCGACTGGACAGGCATCCTGCTGCTAACCGTCGGCATCAGCACGCTCCAAACAGTATTGGAGCGCGGCGAGACCGAAGATTGGTTCGAAACACCCTACATCACCTGGTTTACCGGCATCGCAGCGATAACGTTGATAGCCTTTGTTATTTGGGAACTACAGGTAAAAGATCCTGTCGTAAATCTGCGGGTACTGAAAAGCAAAACCCTCAGCGTAGCTGCCATCCTCACATTCATAACCGGCGTAGGCTTGTTCACCTCCATATTCATAACCCCGGTATTGGCGCAACGTCTGCTCAACTTCACGCCTACACAAACCGGGCTGTTAATGCTCCCCGGTGCCCTCATCGCCGTCTTCGCGCTGATGGTTACCGGCAGGCTCCTCCAAAAAGGTGTGTCGCCCGTAATCATTATAGCAGCAGGATTCATCTGCTTCATATACTTCAACTGGCGCATGAACAGCATAAACCTCGACATCAGCGCATCGGAAATAACATTTACCCTCATCTTCCGTGCCGTCGGTATGGCCTTGCTCACGGTACCACTCACGTCGCTGGCCGTATCATCATTGCCGCCTGAAAATATCCCGCAAGGTGCCGCGCTCAATAACATGATGCGGCAACTCGGCGGATCCTTTGGAATTTCATTCGTCAACACTTACATCACCCGTCGCACCGCCGCGCACCGCGTATCGCTCATCAGCCACCTGCACGTAGGCAACCCCGCCGTGTCCGAAAGATATAACGCCTACATAAGCCGGTTCCAGCAACAAGGTGAATCGTTCCCGGAGGCACATCAAAAAGCACTCAAAGTCTTCGACATGGCCGTAACAAAACAATCCTTCCTGCTCAGCTACCTCGATGCCTACCTCATCATCGGCATCCTCTTCATCATCGCCCTCCCCTTGCTCATCCTGGTAGTCCGCAGAAACAAAAACGCCCCCACAGTCATCATATCCGATCACTAACCCATCCCACTAAACAAACACACTCCCCCTCAAAACGAAATACCCAACCCCATCTCCTTCTTCATTATCAATAGCGCCTCCGCATTCCCCATAGCATCATCCACCGGATTATGAGTATGTGCCGTCTTCCGCAAATGCTTGAACGTCTTGAACACGTCTTTCACAAGCCCCTTATATAAACTCCCCAGGTTCTGAGAACTATGACCAAATGGATTCTCCCCGATGAAGTGATGGAAATACCAGCAGATAAACATCCAGTCAAAGCCATTGTTATCACTAATAAATAACGGCCGTCCCTTACTGACGCTACCGATCCAGGCCTTGAACTGCTGCATTACCACAGCCGGATCCTCAAACGCCATAACCTCTTCCCGCGTATGCCCCGATACAGCCAAAGCCTCCGGTTCAAACTTATCCGAAATAGGCCTTAACCTCCCATAAAAGGTCCTCTTCAATCCGTCCTCCACGACGACAGCCCCAAACGAAATCATCGAATAATCCCCAGGTATAGGACCATCACTCTCTACATCAACCATGATGTAAGCCATAAAAACTAAAATTTAAAATGTAAAAAATATAAATCACCCGCAGCCCCAACAACATCAGTCACAAACCAACGTAATCCCTACACTATATACCCACAGCAACTAAGCAGCATAAACCCACTGGTAACGAAGCCATCCCAGCCACCGTGTCCCGAGCACTCGGGGTCCCATCATCCCCGTCAAACTCTATCCAACACCTTCTTTATCAAAGCATCAATCACATGATTCGGATCCTTCGAAAACGTATTCACAATCCGGTTCGCAATAATCGCATTCACACTCAATACATCATGCCCAAGCAATCTGCCCATGGCATAATATCCTGCCGTCTCCATCTCGAAGTTGGTAAGCCAGAAATCACTGGTGCGGTTATGATAGTAGTTGAGATCCTCCAGTAACTTGGGATAACGTATCGGCGTACGTACGATACGACCCTGTGGAGCATAAAAACCAGGCGTTGTCACCGTGTTGCCCTCGATCATATCGAAACCGAATTGCGCTCGCAATGTATCCGATCCCTTCACAACATACGGCAAAAACGGCAGCCCCGTATTCTTCTGAATATCTAATGCAACTGTGCGTTCAAACTCACTCTGCTCTAACGCATAAAAGCTCATAAGGTTGTCGAAGCCCACCGCATAGTCGCTCACCAGGTACGAGCCCACCGGTATGTCCTCCTGCATCGCCCCCGAGGTGCCTATACGCACGATCTTCAAACGCTTCTTTTCCGCCTTCGGCTCCCTCGTGGCAAGATCTACATTCACAAGCGCATCGAGCTCGGTCATAAAGATCTCGATATTATCGGTGCCCATGCCCGTGCTGATCACCGTGATAGACTTGCCCTTATACTTACCAACGTGGGTAATGAATTCGCGGCGGTTCATCTCGAACTCCACATCGTCAAAATGCTCGCTCACCTGGTTAACCCGGTTCGGGTCGCCAACCGTGATCACAATGTCGCTGATATGCTTCGGCAACAGGCTCAGGTGGTATACACTGCCATCCGGGTTGAGAATGAGATCTGTCTCTGAAATTTTTGCCATTAGTTCGTACCGTTAGACTTCCCTTATTTAAATACAACAAAACATGACCACAGGGAAGCCATAAGGCAGCCCTAGGTATTGACCTTTTGCGCGGGGTTACCGAAAACAGTTTCACCTGCCTTCACCGGCGCGATCACCACCGACCCTGCACCTATACGCGCACCTTTGCCGATTGTAATGCCGCCTACAATAACTGCACCCGAGCCGATAAACACTTCGTCCTCAACCTCGGTACCGGCATTTATAACACTTCCCGCACCCAATTGTACGAAATCACCGAGCTTGGTCTCTACACCGAGAATACAACCCGCGTGAAGCGTACAATGATTGCCAACACTCGCACCCGCTCCTACCTTCACCCCCTGGTCGATAAAATTACCATGCCCCAGGTCGCTGGACGTCGCAAGGATAGCCGAAGTATGGATAGCATTCACCGGCTGAACATGCCGCTCCTCCTGTAACATCTTCACAATAGACTTCCGAAGCTTATTATCATCTACTGCCACAAACGCCTCACATTTCTTACCGATAAGCTTCAGGAATCCATCGTCATCCGTGCTGCCCATCACCGTCACATTGTCGATCTCGGTGTTGTGAAGCTTTTTGTTATCGTCAAGAAAACAATACACCACATTGCTGTTGTCCTCGAATATCTCCTTCGCAGCCCGCCCCAGATGACTGGCGCCAAATATCATTACAGGATTTTCCATAATACAGTTAAAGATCGTAAAGGTAGAGCGATACATCCTCTCGAACAAGGTACCCGAATGATCTTTGTATGAATCTCTTTGCGTCCCCGCTATTCGCCTCCTGCGTCAAAAACAGATACCGGCATCCTGCGCTGCAATCGTTCGAGAAGCACATTCCCGCACGCCGTCAGGAAAACGAAAAACGGTATAAAGCCTACCCGGTAGCGAGACAACGTCCCAAAATTTGGGGTGGACAACGCCAGAAATACCGCCAGCACCATAATATAAACCACCACCGAAAACACCAGTATACCATCTCCACCTTGCCACACACGCCGCCAGCTCCACAGGCACATCACCAGTAACACCAGCAAAACACAGTTCTCTAGCCCCATAACGAACTGAAATACGTGATGCGCCTCCCACGGCAGCGGCCTGAATAACCCTGAAAACAAAGCCACTGGCGCATGCATGGCAATGCTCCCTGCCGTCGTCTCAAGGCCCGGATAATAAATGCGGTCCGCCCGGTCCGGAAACGACGCATAAACCTCGTAGTTCGAAACAATAACCTCCAGAAACCGCTCCGGGTAAAAATTCGGATGCACCGTAGCCGCAATAGCCAGGGGCACCACAAATACAACAAGCCATACCAGCGGCATCACAAAACGCGGCAGCATCTTGACTTTAACGTATAGCCATCGGACAACAACGGCCGTCAGCATAACCGGGAATAACGCCGCACAGTAATAATACTTCAGCATCCACAAAAACCAAATAGCCAACGGTGCAATAAGCCAGGCAAACCACGGTGCTGGTATACGTCCCCAATAACACAGAAACACCGCGCTAAGAAAATACAGGCTCGCCATCGCCAAACTCTCCTTCACAATACCCGCGCTCCAGAAGAGCACTGACGGAAAGAATAGAAACGCCACCACCGCCGCCAACGTACAGCCTGCATTATACCGGTGGATCACCTTCACAAGGTACCACGCGCTGGCAAATGCAATGCACGAAAAATAACAGCCTGTAATCCAATAATTATTCGCCGTAAACAAGCCGCATACACTAACCACCTTACTCAGAAACAATGCCCGCGGCTCCTGAAACGTCAGCGTTTGCCATACACCTGCATCCATATCGGTGTTCCACAAAAACCGTAGATACGCTCCTGTATCATGCCGCGCCAGATCCGTCAGCAACATGCCATCACGAAAGTAATTCATGGTATCCCCTGTGCTGTAATACAGGCTGTACAACAACCCGATACCTACACCCGCAGCCAGCTTGAGCAAATACGCCGGCCAGAAAAACAGCCGCAACGGCGCAGCCGAACGCCGCCAAAGCATAAACCCAAGGGCCAGTAAAACCGTAAAGTGAGCGAAAAAAAATATCGTCATGCGGGCATTGGTTTAAGCAGCGATGCTCCAATAGTGCAATCTAAGCATCTGCGCTTTAAACAGAAATTGTTGTGCAACTCTAACATGCCTTGCGACTCCACTGCGTTCTCAGCTTCCCAACCCAACGCTGACCATCGCCGCGTAACAGAATTAGCCTCGGGTTCCATCTTCTCCAAAATACTCACCGCCCGGTCTACCAACATCGGCTCGTCCTGGCTCTTGCCATACGCTACCAGCAGCGGCACAACCGCGTTGATCAGCAGGGCGTCGATACTCGCGTCACCGAGCGCGCTTACATCCTCCTGCGAAACACTACCCAAACTATAATGCTGGCGCCAGTAATCTGACTGTTTAACCCTGAACAATTCCCGCAGCGCCTCCAGGTTCTCAGCCTCCATAATACACGAAAAGATATTCTGCCTGTACATCAACAAGCTTGCAAATTGCGCGATCCGTAACGTAGGAAAGTTTGCCGGCCGCATTCTCAAAAACTTCCACTCCGCGCGCTCGAGTCTTCCCGACAGAAGTCCATACTTCTTGCTTAAAAATGAATACTCCCGCCGCAGCACGTCGGTATACACATCGGGCCATTGCCCTCGTCGTGGCTCAAGAAAACCGGCTTGCCCAAACAACAGCGCCTCGATCTGTGACAGCTTATTACCATGCCTCCGCAGCACACGATACGGCAGGCTCAACGCCAGCCGCTGAAATGGCTCCGCATTGATCTTAAACCCAAAGCTCCGCGCCAGCAGTTGATAACACGTCTCTTCCCAATCACCCCGGTTCCGTTGCAAAAGCCCCATCACAACGGCCGCCTTCTCCTCCAACCTCCCAGCAAACGCCCGCTCCGCCATCGATAACCTGAATATACCCGCCACACGATCCAATGAGCTCGCGCAGGGAATATGATCCGGGCTATGCATAAACGTCTTATAACGCAACACCAATCCCGAATGAATCCGGTTACGCAACACCACAGTAGGAATCAATGAACCATCCGCTCGGCGCGCGGGCTTGTCGTTCTCCCAAACTACATGCAAGACCACGTTCTCATACGCCGCATCGTCCGCATGCCGGTGTGCCTCCCAATCCGAACCATAAATATGAAGCTCCACACATCCAACCCACTCCATCCCATCGATCTTCACACGCGCCTGCACAAAATCCGGCCCAGCATGTTTATTGTGAAACCCAGTAGCAAACACCGCCACCGGCTCACCCTCCTCCGTACACAACCCCGAACTATTGAAATACTGAAACTGCCAGACATAATGCAGAAAAGATTCCTTCAACGAATACGTAGCCCCAACGTCGCCAACAAAAGGCAATGACTGTACCTGTACCATAATATATAACGTTTAAAATTTCACAACCAGATCTATCCATCATCACAATTCCACCCACACTTGACCAACCTCATCATATTAACATTTCAAATTCCCACACACTCACGATCACCCTCACACACTTGACCAATCACATCAACACACAATCTCAAATAACATCCAACGATTCACTTGACCATAACTAACAACTACACAACTCCAAACAACATCTCTCCTCACAACGAAACCAATCTACACATAGTTACACAACCTCAAAAGTTTTTCCAAACAAATATATCCTCACCAAAAAAAATGACCACATAATACATGACTATAACTATAACATATATCACCACATAAGCACTACCAGGAATTAAAATTTACCCATTGTCCATACATTACAACCATTAAAACAGATTAATCCAACTGGTAAATCACCCACAAAAAAACTCAAACAAACTTCTCCAAATACCCAAACATCTCCCCTCTGACCTTCCTCGCTTCCTCCCCCGCTACCTTCCCGAAATCCACTCCATCCGAAGCATAAATAATCGCCCGCGCCGAGTTCACCAATAATCCACACTGCTGGTTAAGTCCGTACCGCGAGGTCATCTCCAGGTCACCACCCTGCGCCCCAACACCCGGCACTAAAAAGAAATGCTCCGGCGCCAGCGCACGTATCTGCCCGATCTTCTCAGCCTGGGTAGCACCTACTACATACATAAGCTGATCGGCAGTAGCCCACCGTTGTGAAGTAACGATAACCTCTTCATATAACTTCCGCCCCGTACTAACCGACTCCAGCAACTGAAAATCACTGCTCCCTGGATTGGAAGTATGCGCCAATAAAATAACCCACTTGTTCTTGAACGTCAGAAACGGCTTCACAGAATCCTCCCCCATATACGGAGCCACCGTAATCGAATCAAAGCTCATCTGCTCAAAAAATGCCCGCGCGTATAGCGACGACGTATTACCGATATCCCCACGCTTCGCATCCGCAATCGTAAAAATGTCTTTCGGAATATACGCCAGCGTCTTCGCCAGGCTCTCCCACCCTTTCGGTCCCATCGCCTCATAAAAAGCAATATTCGGCTTATACGCCACACAATACTCATGCGTCGCATCAATGATCTGCTTATTGAACTCAAACACCGGATCCTCACTCGACAACAAATGCTTCGGAATCTTGGTAACATCCGTATCCAGCCCCACACACAAATAAGACCCCTTCTTCTTAATCTGTTCAAAAAGCCCCTGACGATCCATAGCGTATAATTAAGATTAACTTCTAAATATAAAGCGCGCTTTATATGATGCGCCATCGGCGAAAATAGTAAAACTTAACCCTAAAACGGATAACCCATTATGACTAAAAGTGCTCAAACAAAAAAAGCCACCTTTTTGGGCAGCTTCTTTTCTCCATAAAGATATTTTAGTCCGAGCTGGCCCCTTCTCATAAGGGGTCGCTTCCATATAAAGATCGTCCAAATCTATCGCAGATCCACTACATCAACACCCGGATACTTCTTCGGATCAAACGTAAAATAGCTGTCCTCTATCTTCGCATTCGGTGTGAACTTCGTGATCGTATACTTGAACCGGTTGCCGCCTTTGTCGAACATCGTCCAGCTCTGAATGCTCTTCTCTTTCTTCGTGATCAGCATCTTGATCTTGAAGTACTGCGCATCCTTCTTCTCAGGAACAAGATCTATCTCTTCGCATACTACACCGGCTTCGGTCTTGTCTTGCAGGTACAGATACTTGAACCCTTTCTTGTAGATCTCATAGATCTTCGAAGGATTGATGTCTTCAGAGTTCGGATCGTAGTTGTCTATGTTTACTTCCTTCGCTTCTGGAAGATAAGTCCAGATCGTAGCGCCGTTGTTGATAACCTCCTGCTCAGGCAACACCAGGCGGAATTTGTCGCCTTTAACGGTGATCTTGCCCTTGAACTCCTCATTGATCTTCTCCGTCTCGTTGGTCATCGTATACGAAATGTTGGCCTCGAACGCCGGAATAGCCTTGTACTTCTTGCTCATGGCATCCAGCGTCTGTAGAGCTTTAGGGTCATACTGTGCAAATGCTGAAACGGCCAGAAACAGCGAAAACAAAGATAAAATCAGCTTTTTCATTCTTTAATTCTTATAAAATATGTGCAAAATTTAGGATTGACTATGCTTCTCGTTCAAATTATTCAATAATTGTTCCAAACTGTACTCGTCTTTGATCAAAACTTCACGAGCCTTGCTGCCTTCGAATGCGCCAACGATTCCTGCCGCTTCAAGCTGATCGATCAAACGACCCGCCCGGTTATACCCAAGCTTGAGCTTCCGCTGAATAAGCGAAGTGCTTCCCTGCTGATGCATAACGATAAGCCTCGCAGCCTCTTCAAATTTCGCATCACGATCTGAAAGGTCCACCGCAGCGGCCTCTCCTTCATCGTCGCCCTCAAACTCCGGCAACATGTAAGCCGTCGCATATCCACGCTGCGCACCGATGAAATCAACAACCTTTTCAATCTCCGGCGTATCTACAAACGGACACTGCAGTCGGATCACATCCGACCCCGAAGACAACAGCATATCACCATGTCCCACCAGCTGATCAGCACCACCCGAATCAAGAATAGTACGCGAGTCTACCTTAGACGTAACCCTGAACGACAACCGCGCCGGGAAGTTAGCCTTGATCACACCCGTAATAACGTTTACCGACGGACGCTGCGTAGCCACCACCAGGTGTATACCTATCGCACGCGCCAGCTGCGCCAAACGGGCAATCGGCGTCTCAACCTCTTTACCCGCCGTCATCATAAGGTCGGCCAGCTCATCTATCACCAGCACAATGTAAGGTAAGAAACGGTGCCCCTCTTTAGGATTGAGCTTGCGCGCTACAAACTTGGCGTTGTATTCTTTAATGTTCCGCGTACCCGCATCTTTCAATATCTCGTAGCGATTCTCCATCTCGATACACAGCGAGTTCAGCGTGTGCACAACCTTCTTGGTATCGGTAATAATCGCTTCTTCACTATTGGGCAGCTTCGCCAGGTAATGACGCTCGATCTTGCTGTAGATCGACATCTCCACCTTCTTCGGATCCACAAGCACAAACTTCAGCTGCGACGGATGGCGCTTGTACAACAGCGACGTCAGAATAACGTTAAGCCCTACAGACTTGCCCTGCCCTGTAGCACCCGCCACCAGCATGTGAGGCATCTTCGTAAGATCGACCACAAGCACCTCGTTAGAAATAGTCTTGCCAAGTGCTATCGGCAGCTCCTTATCGCTCTTCGCAAAGGCAGGAATAGAAAATACAGACCGTATGCTTACCATTTCACGGTTCTTGTTCGGAACCTCTATACCGATAGTGCCCTTGCCGGGAATCGGCGCAATAATACGAATACCCAAAGCCGCAAGACTCAAAGCGATGTCGTCTTCCAGGTTCTTGATCCGCGAGATCTTGATACCCGCATCCGGCACAATTTCATACAGTGTAACGGTAGGGCCAATGGTAGCTTTAATACTTTGAATGCCGATCTTGAAGTTAACCAGCGTGGCAACGATCTTGTCTTTATTCTGATTAAGCTCCTCCTGGCTCACACCAGCCTTACCGGAATCATATTCGTTCAACAGTTCGACCGGCGGAAATTTATAACCGCCAAGATCCAGTGTCGGATCGTACTCACCCAGCTCCTCTACCAACTGCTCAGCAAGAACATCGGTATCGACCTCTTCCTGAACAGGCTCCTCTACGATAAACAAAGGCTCCGAACCAGCATCTTTCTTAGTCACCGGTGCCGTGCTCTTCACATCCAGCTCCAGCTCAGTAGAAGGTTTCAACGGTTCCGGCTTAACCAGCACCGGCTCTGGAATAATCTCATCTTTTCTGTGCTCGGGCCAGTTATCCTTGTCATCCGTATATGTCGAATTAAACTCCGGCTCCTCAATCTCCTCAACTTCTTCTTCACCTTCACCCTCCTCCTCTAAGATCGCATCGTTGCCCATCGGCTTCGGATCACGAACCTGGAAGGCCGGAATAGAAGTAATGTTGAAAAAGAAAATAATGAAGACAAACAACGACAGGATCAATATCAGGAACGTACCCCAACCGAACATCCCGTCGCTGATGGACGCCAGTGTATATCCAAAACCGCCGCCCAGAAAACTCCACTCGCTCACACCTTCATTGATCTTAACCATGTACCCCAACAGGAGACACAGCCAGACGCCGGCAAACAAAGCGAAAATACTGAACGTAAAGATCGGCAGCAGTTGCCGGTTAAAGACAACGCGAAAACCCAGCAGGAACAGCAGCGGCGGGAAAAAGAATGCCGAAATGCCAAACCACCGGTAAATAAAGTAATGTGAAGATAATGCTCCGTAAAGCCCCAGCCAGTTGCGGATCTCTTTCTCCTTCAACTCCCGCATCAGCTCAAAAAACGACGAATCCTGAACTACACTGAAATCCGCCGTACCCGTAAACAAATAGGAGAACATCGCCAGGAACAGGTATATCCCCAGAATCATCAGGAAGAATCCCAACGCCAGCTTAAAGCGCGGATCCTTCATAAATTCCAGGTTCAATTTAAACTTCGACTTCGATGACGACCTGCCCTTTTTCTCGCGCTCCGGTTTCTTAAATGTATTGGACTTATAGGTGTTTTGTGCCATTCTCTTAATTGTCGCAAAACTAAACAATTCTTTCGTTCCTTTGACCTCACCACCCACCGTGTTTCACCCTCCCGACAAACTCGGAAAAGCTTTAGCCAACCTGGTCCCCAGGTGCGTGCCAGCCTGTTAAGCAGAAGATTCTGTGCCATTTACAAATCAAAATCCCCCCTGATCCCGAGTATTCGGGATGCGTGCGCGTTTCACCCGGCGTAGCTTTAGTGAAGGATAGCAGGCCTATTAAGCCCCCTCCTTGATTAAGGAGATTCTGTGTTAAGATCCAGCTGGAAACTACTCAATGAATTGGCGCAAGTCTGTGACTTGTGCCCATCATGTCGCAGTCTGTGACTGCCGTAAACTAGGATCGCTACTGCATGCTCGTTAAAAAGGTAATCCCCTGATTACAAGCACTCCGGATGCGTGCGCATCTCAACCGCCGCAGCTTTAGCGAAGGCCGAAAGGTAAAAAAAACCTATTCCCAAACAAATTCCCCTGAAAAATCCCTCCCCATAACCACAAACACCTCCCCAAAAACCAACCAACACACAAATCCAATATCCCCTTTAAAGTACACCGCTACCCAACTATATTTACTATACAACTTAACCCTATTCCCACATGTCCAAAACCTTGAGATACCTGCCGGCCCTCGCGCTGAGTGTATCCATCGTGGCCTGCAATACCGCCACCAAAGAAGAAAAACCCGCCGACGATGGCATAAAGCCTCCTACCGCCGAAAAACAAGCCTACGAGCTCCCCGGAAGCACCAAACGCGTCGACAACTACTATTGGATGAAGCTGACCGACGAACAAAAGAACGCCGAAAAGAAAGACGAGCAGACAACAAAGGTGATCAACTACCTCACCGCTGAAAACGAATACCTCACCGCCAAACTCAAGCACACCGAAAACCTCCAGGAAAAAGTATACAAGGAGATCGTAGGCCGCATCAAACAAACCGACGAGTCGGTGCCCTACCAGAAAAACGGCTATTGGTATTACACCCGCTATGAAAACGGCCAGGAATATCCCATATACTGCCGCAAAAAAGGAAATCTCCAGGCCCCCGAGGAGATCATCCTTAATGTAAACGACATGGCAAAAGGCCACTCTTACTATTCCATACAGGGCCTGAGCGTAAGCGAAGACAACAATCTGCTGGCCTATGGTGAAGACTCCGTAAGCCGCCGCCGGTATACCATTTATGTAAAAGATCTGCGCACAAACAAGCTCGTGGAAAAACCCGTAGCCAATACCGAAGGCGCCGTGACCTGGGCTAATGATAACAAAACATTCTTCTACACACGCAAAGACTCCGTAACGCTGCGCTCACGTTGGATCATGAAACACAAACTGAGCACCGACGCCTCAAAAGATGCCAACGTATACGAAGAAAAAGACGACACCTTCTATACCGGCATCTACAAAACCAAATCCAACAAATTCCTGGTTATCTGGGCCGGCAGCACACTCACGAACGACTACTACGTTCTGAACGCCAGCACACCCGATGGCAAATTCACACAGTTCACACCCCGCGAACGTGGCCTCGAATATTCCATCGATCACCTCGGCAACAGCTTCTTCGTCGTAACAAACCTCGACGCGCAGAACTTCCGCCTGATGGAAACACCCGATACCAAAACAGCCAAACCTAACTGGAAAGAAAAGATCGCGCACCGCAAAGACACGCTGCTGCAAGGCATCGAAGTATTCAATAACTTCATGGTCCTCAGCGAACGTGCCAATGCCAACACACTCATGCGCGTCATCGACCAGAAGACCGGCGCCAAACACTACCTCAACTTCGGCGAGCCCGCATACACCATATTCCCATCCATCAACGTAGAGATCAACACAGACCTGCTGCGCTATGGCTATACCTCGCTGACCACACCCAACTCCACGTACGATTACAACATGCGTACACGCGAGAAGAAGCTCCTGAAACAACAGGAAGTGGTAGGAGGTTACGACACTGCTGCTTATAAAACAGAACGCCTCTGGGCCACAGCAACAGACGGCACCAAAGTGCCGATGTCAATCGTATACAAGAAGGGCATCAAAAAGGACGGCACCAACCCTACGCTGCTATATGCATACGGCTCATACGGCAGCAGCACAGACCCTACATTCTCGGTAACACGACTCAGCTTGTTGAACCGTGGCTTCGTATACGCCATCGCCCACATACGCGGAGGCCAGGAAATGGGACGCCAGTGGTATGAGGACGGCAAGATGTTCAAAAAGAAAAACACGTTTACAGATTATATCGACTGCGCTAAATTCCTCATCGACGAGAAATACACACAACCCGACAAGCTCTTCGCCATGGGCGGCAGTGCCGGAGGATTGCTAATGGGCGCTATAGTGAACATGCGCCCCGACCTGTTCAAAGGTGTAGTGGCCAAAGTACCATTCGTAGATGTAGTAACAACCATGCTCGACGAAAGCATCCCGCTCACCACCGGCGAGTTCGACGAATGGGGCAACCCCAAAAACCAGGAATCATACATGTACATGTTGGATTATTCTCCCTATGACCAGGTCAAAGCACAGAACTATCCAAACATGCTCGTAACAACCGGCCTTCACGACTCCCAGGTACAATACTGGGAACCCGCCAAATGGGTAGCCAAACTCCGCGAAATGAAAACTGACAACAACACCCTGTTGCTGCGCACCAACATGGAAACCGGCCACGGCGGCACCACCGGCCGCTTCAAAGTCTACAAAGAAACCGCCCAGGAATACGCCTTCATGCTCGACCTCGCCGGCATCAAAGAATAAAAAAGCCTCACAAAAAGCTCTCAAAGGCGGCAGACCCCAAATCTGCCGCCTTTTTCACGTTCAGAACAAACGTCCAACCATTATTTACCCCTTAATCATCATATAGCGGAACAATTCCATGGCTTTGTGCGTGCGCGCCGGCGGGCCTCGTCCTCCTTCAAGGAGGACCGGTTGTTCGAGGCGCATGCAGAGACAACCAAGGAGGTCATCGGGCACACTAGTCAAAAACATTCCCAAGCCATCAGAACACAGATCGCCGCCGCCCTTTCAATAGACAACTCCAATTACCGGAACCCTAACTGTCGCAAAATCTTTACCTCCCCATAACAAAGATTAACAATCTCCACAATCCCCGATTGGCAGCAATTTCGTACATTAACAGTACCCCCTTTAAATATTGCTGATTATGAATCCCCCAAAGAGCCACCCCCTTTTTCGCTTGCCGAAAGTTATTTGGGCATGCGCGTTCGTAACGTTGGTTTGTGTCGCCTGCCATAAAGATGATGATCCAGCGCCCGCAGCCGTAATAGGCCACTGGCAAGGCACGCAAGCCGTGATCCAGGTGCAGTTAGACGGCACCGCCCTGCCCTATGAAGTAACCGACGATGATTTCAACCCCGAAATCGAATTTAAAAACGATGGCACCGCACGCCTGGAACAAAACGGCAACGCGTACAACGGTCAGTACTCTATCTCAGGAAATACGCTCACGTTATCATCGTTTCCCCTGCACACAAGCTTTATAGACCTGTCCGGAGTCTATACCGTCCAGGAAGCCAATAATGCTGTGTTAGTATTGTATATGGAAAAAGACAACGCAGCCACAAACCCCCAAAACGGCGCCCCCATAACCGGCAAACTAAAAGCCACCCTCAGCTTCCGCAAAATAATGGGCTGATTTATCCCACAAGTAGATCGTGGAGATATATCGAAATTCTGTGTTGACATCCGCCTGGAAAATCACTCGAGCCGGCGCAAGGTGATGTCATGCTGCTGGCGCAAGCCGGGATTTGGTGCAAGTTTGCAACTTGCTGTGCCCCGAGTAACTCGGAGGTACCCACCATGTTTCAGTCTGTGACTGAACCTCAACGAAAGTTGGTATTTAGCTGGCAAGTCTTAAGCGGAGCGTGACTTGCCGTGCCTCGAGAATCTCAGGCTGTGCCTGACAATGTGGGCAGTCTTCATACTGCCCAGAAACAACCTCACGCCAACCCACGATTCACCTCCGCCGCAAACCCCGGCCCTTCATAAATAAACCCCGTATAAAGCTGCACCAGGTCAGCTCCCGCCTCTAACCGCGTCTTCGCATCCGCAGGGCTCATAATCCCGCCCGCGGCAATAATAGGATACCCCTTACCCAACGCATCGCGCAGGTAGCGTATAACATCCGTAGCCCGCTGGGTCAACGGCTTCCCGCTAAGCCCTCCCGCGCCAATAGCGTCTACAGTAGCCTTGCTGGTAGCAAGACCATCGCGCGATATCGTCGTGTTGGTAGCAATGATACCATCAGTACCCGTCTCGCGAAGTATGTCTACAATGTCCCCAAGCTGTGAGATCGTAAGATCGGGTGCGATTTTAAGCAGCACCGGCTTGTATTTAGTTTTAGCCCGGCTCAGGCCGATAACATAATTCAATAAGTTACGCAGCGGCTCCTTCTCCTGCAGCTCGCGCAGTCCCGGAGTGTTGGGAGAGCTTACGTTTACAACGAAGTAATCTACATACGGATAAAGCGCTTCAAAGCAGTAAGCGTAGTCGTCAACGGCCTGCTCGTTAGGAGTAACTTTGTTCTTGCCGATATTGCCGCCTACGATCACATCCGAGCGGCGCACCTTCAAACGCTCTACAGCAGGTGCAACGCCCTCGTTGTTAAAACCCATACGGTTGATCAAAGCCTGATCAGCCGGTAGCCGGAACATCCTCGGTTTATCATTACCGGGCTGCCCCTTGGGCGTGAGCGTACCGATCTCTATAAAGCCGAAACCGAGACACGCAAGCTCGTCGATAAGCCGCGCATCCTTGTCGAAGCCCGCCGCCAGCCCTACCGGGTTCCTGAATGTCAGGCCAAGCAGCTTGCGCTCCAGCGAAGGGTTCTGATAATTATAAAACAGCCGCAGCAGCGCATGGCCACCGGGCAGCTTTCCGAAGGTACGTAATCCGCGAACGACAATATGGTGGATTCTCTCCGGGTCAATCCGGAAAAGCAAAGGGCGAACCAGCGACTTATACATGCTTACTTTTTCTTCTTATTCTTCTTGGGAAACTTCTTGAACGAGCGCGCCACAAAAGTATTCAGCACGCGGTTGTCGCCCGCAGCGGTAGAGAGCTCCACCGATCCGTTAGCAGACCAGATAACTTTTTTGGTAACGGCATCCTGCACTTCAAGCACGATAGAGCCCTGGCGATACTCGCGCGACCAGTTGCGCGATGAGTTGATCTGCGAAGGGTCCGACGCCGGCTGTTGCCCCAATGGTCCTAGGTTTTCTGTATCCATGCGCACGATGGCCTCTCCCACATAGCTGATCGCAAGCTGGGCCGACGAGTCTTGTACGGCTACATATCCTTTCTCAGTGAGCTCATTTATAACGGCGCTTCGGATGCTATTGAAGAAAGCATTCTCGTCGATGCGCTGATCCGACAGCGTAACCACCTCGCCTTTATCTACACGAAACGTTGTATAGGTCGCAGCAATGTCTGCGTTAGTCTCTTTTTTGGTTTCCACTGCCTGGCCATAGGCGCACACGGCAAATAGTATAAGGCCTGTAAACAGAAAGGATATTCGCATGGCCAAAAATACGAAAAGATTACGAACGGGGGTGGAACTCGGTAATAACCTGGCGCAGATAATCGCGGTCGAGATGGGTATAGATTTCAGTAGTGGTAATAGACTCGTGCCCCAGCATTTCCTGCACGGCCCGCAGATCTGCCCCGCCTTCGATAAGATGCGTAGCAAACGAATGCCGGAACGTGTGCGGGCTAACCGTCTTATTCAAACCGATCTGCAGCGCCAGATTCTTGATGATAGTGAAAATCATGACCCGGGTAAGCTTGCGCCCGTTACGATTTAAGAACACGTAAGCTTCAGAGCCTTTATCCGCCGGCCTGTGTGGCGCCCGGCCCCGCAGTTGCTCGATGTATATCATAGTGTACTTCTGCGCGTCACGCCCCACCGGCACCAGCCGCACCTTGTTGCCCTTACCGAGCACACGCAAAAAACCCGTGTCGAAGTGAACGTCTTGTAACGTCAGGTTCACAAGCTCGCTTACGCGCAACCCCGAGCTGTACAGCATCTCCAGCATCGCCCGATTACGTCCACCCTCCGCCGACGACAGGTCTATAGCCTCTAAAAGCTTCTCGATTTCTGGAAAGCTCAAAGTATCCGGCAACTTCCGCCCAGGACGCGGCGCCTCCAGTAAGGCCGTAGGATCGACCTCTATAATATTTTCAAACAACAGGTACTTGAAAAAACTTTTGACTCCCGACAGAATACGCGCCTGGCTGCCAACACTCATACCCAGATCATAAAGATACGCCAGGAACTGCTCCACGTGCTTCATCGTGGTTTTTAACGGGCTTACCGAGGCATGCTCCATAGCCATAAACTGGCTGAGCAAAGTAACATCGTGCATATAAGCCTCCACAGAGTTAGCCGAGAGCGACCGCTCTACCTTCAGGTAGTCGCTGTAATGCCGTATGTGCATAGCCCAGTTCATACCCCAATAATAACAGAAAGAGTTTTTAAATTAAATCCAGCCCGTTAACTTTCACCCCTCACAATACGATATGAAGATCCAGATCATCAATGGCCCCAACCTTAACCTGCTAGGCAAACGCGAACCCACCATCTACGGCAACCAGTCGTTCGACGAATTCTTCGAAACACTACGCACCCGCTTCCCGAACATGGAGCTTCACTACTATCAATCGAATGTAGAGGGCGAGATCATAAACAAAATTCACGAAGTCGGCTTCACCTTCGACGGCATCATCATAAACGCCGGCGCCTACACACATACCTCCGTAGCGATACACGATGCCCTCGGCGCCATCAAAACACCCACCATCGAAGTACACATCTCCAATGTATACGCCCGCGAAGAGTTCCGCCACAAAAGCCTCATCACCTCCAAATGCATCGGCATGCTAACCGGCTTCGGCATGGAAGGCTACGCCATGGCCCTCGAATATTTCTCCAAAAAGAAAAACTAACCACAAATCTACCTCATCAACTCCCCCAACCTCTCCCGCAATTCCTCCCCCCGCAGATCCCTCCCAACAATAACCCCCGTAGAATCAATCAAAAAATTAGCCGGAATACTCGGAATGCCATACGCCAGCACCGCCTGGTTCTGATCACCTTTAAGGTCGCTTACATTGATCCACGGCAAACCATCAGCCTCAATAGCCTTTACCCAGCGATCACGCTCGTTGTCCAGTGATACACCGTAGATCTCGAAATCAGCGCGTTTAAAGATATTATAAGTCTCAACCAGCTGCGGGTTCTCTCGTCTGCACGGACCGCACCATGATGCCCAGAACTCCAGCAAAATATATCTGGCTTTTACATCCGAAAGCTTCTTGAGCTCGGTCTTTATGTTAGGCTGCGCCACCTCGATCATGGGGTCACCGATATCCAGGTCTTTGTTGATCTCCAGGAATGATTGTACAGACCTGCCATATACCGATCGCTTGTTACCCTCCGAAAGCGGCCCAAATAAGTCGCCCGACAACTTACGCCCCCACGCTGAGCAATAAATACTGAGCACATACGCGCTTACAAGAGAAGTCGGGTGATTATGTACAAAAGCCATCTCCCGCTTCTGTTCCTCAAGGTCCAGCGCGCGAATGCGGTCTTCCAGGCCCGAAGCTTCCCGCGCTGCAGAGCCAGGCATCCGGTACCATACAGAACGCAGGCTGTCGGCCTCCCGCGTAACCGGCGACACCGAGGCATGAAGCGTATTGGCATCACGTTGCGTAACAGACCCTGAAACTTCGGCAGAACGAAGATTTCCCATTACGCCGGCAAAGGTTATCTGAGAATTCTCCAGCCAGAGAAACTTATAGTCTTCCATGTCGTGCGTACAAACAATGGCCTGCACCGCTCCTGAGCTGTCGCTAACCATACCTGTAAAACGGAACCGCCCATTGATAACCAATGCGGAGTCTGGCGGTGTACCCGGTAGCGCATACTTCAACATCAGCCATGTACTGTCCGGCATACCGCTAACCGTACCGTCTAGCACAAAACCAGCGGTGCTGCCGGCACGGTCTTTACACGCCGCCAGAAGCAGCATCATAACCAGTACCGGCAGCACCCGCCGTAAATTGATAATAAAGAGATGTATCAATGTTCTTCAAAGATCTCCTCAACCGGCTGCCCCGTGCAGCCATTGGGGAATTTGATGTTTAGCAGCATCGAAAGCGTGGGCGCGATGTCGGTAATCCGGTGGTACCGTACAGACGACCCCTTGCGAACACCATGACCATAGAACAGGATCGGCACGTTCGTATCGTATGTATAAGGCGAGCCGTGAGTAGTACCGGTAATCGATCCCGACCCGAACCATCCCGGCTGCAGCACGATGGCCACATCACCCGAGCGCTTCGGGTGGAAGCCGCGAATAACCATGCCCTTTACACCCTGCTCATCATAGCGACCTTGTCTTAAGGTACCTTCAGTATAGTAATCCGCCACGCCGTCCAGCGACATTAAGAACTTACCGATAAGCTCCGTCGCTATATACATATCCATACCTTGCGCCTTGGCACCACCTTGAAAAGCGTCCTGGTTTAAAAAGATCTGGTCATTGCTGGCGTTCGCTATCAGTTCCTTGCCGGGGAACTGAGCCGCAAGAAATTCTTTCAGTTTGGCTTCGGCATAGCGTTCATTGAAATAACCGGAAGGAATGCGGTTGTCTTTCAAATATTGTGGCACGTCAGCCACACCGTGATCTGCGGTCAGGAAAAGTGTATAATTGCCTTTGCCTACTTCCTGGTCAAGACGCTTCATCAGGTCTGCCAGGTTACGATCCAGGCGAAGATAAATATCTTCCAGCTCGATAGCGTTCGGCCCCACGGCGTGCCCTACCGCATCCGTTGTAGAGAATGAAATACATAGAAAATCAGTGATATCGTCCTTACCCATCTGCTCGCCCGCTATCGTAGCCTTGGCCATCTCGGTAAGATAGTCGTTCGCAAACGGTGTATAGTAAAGAGCTTCATAACTACCCTTGGCCTTCAGCGGCTTCAGGTCGTACGGAAATACAGATTTATCCTTACCGAGTATCTTGGATTCGTATGGCGAAAGGTCAGGGCCGCTTTCAGTGTATTGCGCTATGGGCAGCAAAGTGTTCCACTCCTGGTCCATATACTTGGCGGGTAAATTCTGGTTGTTGAACTGATCCAACCACGCCGGCAGCGACTCACGGTAATACGTGCTCGTCATAAACTTGCCCGTAGCGCCATCATACCAGTAAGCAGCATCGGCCATGTGACCCGCAGGCAACACAGCACCACGATCTTTATAAGAGATACCAATCACTTTCGCGCGCTTCTGCGTAAACAGTTTCAGCTCATCTGTAATAGTAGAAGCAAGCAAACGCCACGGCGAAACATCGCCATTACCATTGGCGGCGCCTACAGGCTTCTGCACAGGATCGTTTACGCAGTTGACCATAGCCTTGGTCTCCTTGTCGTAAAAATCATTGCCGATGATGCCGTGAATAGACGGTGTCGAACCCGTATAAACCGAAGCATGACCAGGACCGGTATACGTCGGCACATAATTATAGTGAGCGTTGCGCAGCATGAAGCCCTCGCCGATAAGTCTGCGGAAACCATCCGGACCGTATTTACTTTGATACCGGAACAGATATTCCTGGCGCATCTGGTCTACCACGATGCCCACAACCAACTTAGGACGTGTGCCATTAGGCTGCTGCGCAGAACCAACCACGCAAGCCAGGCACAATAAAAAAACAAGGAAATGCTTCATACGCTTTTTAATAAAAGATTGCGGCAAGTTAGTAAATCCCGCCCCGCGCAAAATTAATACTATGTAAATCAAATGTTATCCCAAAAAACAGGCCTGTAGCCCGCCCAGCACCGATTTGCGCTACTTATGACAATAGATGCGCTCGTAATCGTCCTGCTCATAAACCTCACGGCGAAGCATCTTGCCCGCGTGATCATAATAGATAACGACAAACAGGGAAGCCTCTTCCACGTGCTTCTCCGTAAAATACAGCGGCACCTCCGCAGAGCCCACATTCACAAGGTCGCTGAACGTCATCGGGATGATCACACCCGCACGACTGCCGATAACACCATAATCGTTACCCTGCCGGATAATCACCACGCGGTCGTCAGGCGTATCCCGTATAGACGTTACGGATTTGATATCGTCTACTTCGGCCCGCTTGTTCGGAATAGAATATAAAGCCCAAAGTGCCCCCTTCTTCACAAGCGCCGTAGTGTCGTTCCAGTACTGAATCTCTGAGAACTCGAAAGCACTCAAAGGCTTATCATCCCAACCGATAAAACCATAACCGCCCCCCTTGAAAGCCGTAAGCACCGCAGACGTATAGGGAATAATGTTCTTGCTATAGCCAGGGCGTACAAGCTTGCGTTTCTCATAGTCATATAAACCAAACTTCATACTGCGCAGCAGCGATACAGTGCCCTTACCAGCGGTGCCCACGGCGTCGTATTCTATCGGCAGCACCGTTTTACCATCCTGATCCACCAGGCCTTTCTTCTCCCGGCGGCTCACAATAAAGAAACCCTGCCCCGCATATTGCACTTTATCGTACGGCACAGCAAAGAGCTTCCTGCCGCGATAGTCATACAGGTTGCGCTTGCCGCCTTGCTCCACCACCAGGAACACCGACGAATCCTGCCCAGGCACAAACTCGAACCGGACCGGTTGGGCCAGCTGAGCAGTGACGCCCTCCTTGAAATATACCCGCACGCTGTCAGTATTCATGCCCACCGCAAAAGGTCCTGCCTGAGCTATAGAGTCATAAGAAGGGCCTATGTAAGCACGGTTCACCACATCAAAAAGACGCCAGTGATCGGTAGTCTTAACAGACACCCACGGCTCATGTACCTGCACCTGGCGGAAGAAAGGAGAAGCTTCGCCAGCCCTGGCAAAGGTGGCAAAGCCACCAGCCGCGGTACCCAACGCGCCGAAAAATGCAGGCGTAAGCGTATGTTTATCGAAGTTTACAAACGTGGCGAGCTGTTGATCCAGCACGCCCTCATAGCTGCCGGCGCGTACCCATATGCGGTCGCCAGGCCAGAGCTTGACCTCGTCGTATACATCACGGATCTTCAGCGTGTCGCCGTTGGCAAGCGCGGCCAGTTGCTCTACCGTTGCAAGCCGAACCTTCTCGCCACCGCGCAAAACCACAACATCCCGAAGGCTTGAAACATCGTCCCAACTATAGGGCTGAAGCATTCTGCCCGTAAAAGTCCACACCGACCAGCGACCGCCCTTCTTCAGCGCCAGCAAATGATTCGCCAGCAGCCGCACATCCTCCAGGCAGCCATCGCCTACGACAAAACCCGTCTTGTGAATAACAGACACACAGCTGTCCGACTCCACGCGCAGAAAGCCCTGGCCCAGGTCATCCAGCGCCTCCAGGCTGCCACGATAAATAACAGAGCCGTCCCGGGAAAGCAGCTTGCCCGGCACAACCAGCACATCTTCGGTTATATCGCCACAAACATAATCGTCGTTGATCTCGCCGGCATCAGCATGGATGATCTCCTCACCGGCCGGATTCATAAACCCGAAACGCCCATCCTTTAGAAACGGCACAAGGTAGCCAGCCTCCAATTGTTGAACACGGTCCAGAGAGTCGCTCGTAAACAATGTGGCAGCCTCCCGCTCGTCGTCCGGCAGCAGGTGGTAATACATATTCCGCGCCCGCCCCGTCAGATAGCTGTCAGGGTACAAATCAAGAAAAGATTCATAAGCCGCCACAGATCCCGAGGCAGTACTGATCTCGAAAATATTGCGCTCAGTCTCATGGCGAAAGGGAGAATTGGGATACTCTTTCAGAAAAACCTCGTAGCTGCTCAACCGCTTATCTGCTGTCTTGCTCCGGAAAAGCAGCGACTCATAACGCTCCCTCGCTGTCACAGCCTGCTCCGCATCTGGGTATTTGGACAGGAAAGAGGCAAAAGCCATATATGTATTTTGTCGCTCGGTATCGCGGTACGCCGCCGCGTTCCGGAGGCGCTCAGCCTCCTTCTGCTGTGCTGCATTCGTGAATAAGACAAGAAAATTACGATAGCTTTCCTCTGTGTCTGCACCACGCGCCCGCGCAAAGGCAGCGCTGTCTATCTGCTCCCCAAGCCGCACAAGGATCATGCTGTCAAGCGGGATACGCTTCATCTTTTCGCGCAGCCGAGCCGGCGAAGGCATAAAATCGCGCCAGGCCTGCACACGGTAACGATGTGCCGAATCGATCTGAAAGTCAGGATTTTGAGGCGCAAAAAAGTATTTCGACATGACAAAACTGGCCACCGCATGAAGGCTGTCCTTGCCCAGCGCCCGCCGAAGCTGGCTGTAGGCTTTGTCCCACTTCTGCTTCTCGATATTGTTCAACGCCCCGCGCTCGGCCGAAAATTGCCCCCTCACCACCATCGGTAACATGAAAACAACGCAGGCTATAATGACTTTCCGAATCAATAGTTAGGCTATATTTGTCCCGGGTAAAACTACGAACTTCGATTTAAGATTTACCCCACACTTCCGACAAAGCGTGTTGTATGATGTAAGAAATTTTGTAAATTTTCAGATTGTTAACAGTCCCGCATGGCAAAGCTCAAGAATATCATCAAACAACTTTCAGAGAAAGACTTTAAAGCTATTTACGACTCCCTTATCGAAAGCAACGCGGAGAAGTCAGCATATCTCCTCCGGTCTCTTCGCGAACGTCAGCTCTCTGACAACAAGATTATGACCGAGCTCGACGTAAATGCCAATGCGTATTATACACTCCGGTCGCGACTCAACCTCAAGATCGAAGAGTTCCTCATGGGCCAGCTCGAAAGCCCCCGTACTGATGTGCTGCGTAAAGTGGCCAACATCAACGAGGTCCTCTTCACTAAAAAACGCGCTATATCCGTAGCTACCCTCAAAAAACTCGAAAAAGAGCTCCTCGATTATGATCTCGCCAACGAGCTCACCGTAATCTACAAGTCTCTCAAAAAGCTCAACATCAACTCGCCGGACTATTTCCAATACTCACAGCTCTACAACCGCCACGTAGCCTATATGCTGGCCGTTGACAAAGCCGAAGACCTCCTGGCAGATTATTTCAAAAAATATGGCGACTACATGCTCAACGGCGGCGATGTAGAACGTATGGGCCTCGGACTCCTCATGAAGGAAATGCAAAACGTAGCCAAACTCTACGAATCGCACCGCCTCTACGTATACCAAAGCTGTATGTACATCTTCCACCGCCTCTTCGTGGAAGTAGACGACAACATGCAGGCCGATGGCGAATCAATCGAAGATATATTCGACAAAGTGCAGAAGATCTTCGAAAGCTACCACCTCGACGCCATCTACTACCACCTCAACCTCGTATTCGAGTTCCTCAAGCTGGAATATTACAACCACTATAAAGTGTACCGCCAGGCCGAGAAATACTTCGAAGAAGTAAACGACGCCTGCGGAAATCTGATGGTGAACTACTCGACCTTCACGTTCCCCGCCCAGTTCCTCATCTCCAAGCTGGAGCGCCACCTGCGCACCGGCAACGAAGCCGACATCTACGC
>Ga0247764_1000055_pt1 | contig 45751 bp, 36 predicted proteins | sample UWRJL051202B4_FD_179932 | JGI IMG/M metagenome (GOLD analysis project Ga0247764, IMG submission 179932) | Plant litter microbial communities from Arlington Agricultural Research Station in Wisconsin, United States - UWRJ-L051-202B-4 | ecosystem: Environmental > Terrestrial > Plant litter >...
CCGCCGCTCGTTCTGCCGCCGCTGGCGGTTGCGCCACCCAGCGTGGCGGCGCCTCCGCTAACGAGCAGCGTACCGCCCAGGTTCGCGCTCCCGCCACTACCCGCCACCGGGTTCGAACCTCCAGCGGACGAGGTTGAACCGCCCGCTGCTGTTGAACCGCCCGCAGCTGTTGAACCGCCCGCTCCAAGCTTTCCGCCGGAAGCGTCACCGCTCTCAGCGCCTTTCGCCGAGCAGGCCAGCCCGGCGCTCGCACCGATCAGAACGTACAAGGCGAGCGGACAGGTTTTGCGCAGCATAGTGCTCAAGTGTACTCAATAAGCTTTCGCGGTCCGATCTGAATCTCAGCGGAAAATTACGGAGTCACGACGCCGTTTCGGCCTACGGCTGCAGCGTCGCTTCTTCCGCTTCCGTCTCCACGACGGGGCACTTCTCTCCCGTGTAGCCCTTCTCGCCTTCGGGTACGCGACACGGGTGCACCTCCACGCGACGCACTTTGGGTCGGTACGTGACCTTGCGCCCCTCCTCGCGCTGGGTGCCGTCCGGAAAGTGAATCACGCGCCCCACCGTCACCGTCCAACCGATCATCCCCGCCTGAAGCGTGTGTTCCTTGTCGGGTGGCACTTCGGGATTGGGTAGGATCTCTACCGGTTCCGGTAGGATGTTTTGGCGCGGAGAGACCTTGGCCTCCACCCGTCGTCCACCGTTGTCCCCGAAGATGCGCACCGTGATCGTGGTCTTGGTGTAGACCATGTCGAACAGCATGCCGGCTTGGGTATCGTTCTTGAAAATCAAGTCGGGCTTGGGATAGCTCAGCGTCGCTTCGTGGCCCATCGGGTAGCGCGGGAACCAGTAGCTGTGGGGCTGACGCTCGATGATGTCATAACCGCCGTAGAACAGGGCATTGAAGAGTGTGGTGGCGAACTGACTGATGCCGCCGCCCAAAGTCTCCACCATCTCGCCTTCTTCGATCGTCGGCGCTGGCACGAAGCCGTTCTTGGCAGTGCGAGGCCCGACGATGGTGTTGACGGAGACGGTCTCTCCGGGCTTGACCAACAATCCGTCCAACAGATCCGCGATGCGGTGGATGTTATCGACGCGGCGCTCACAACACGGATGGCGCGTCGTGAAGGTGCTGACCAAACCGCGTATGCCGAGCGCTTCGGCGGCTTGAGTCGGGAGCTCTGGTTCCGAAAGCCGCACCAAGGGCAGTTCGCCGCTGCGGTTCTCGCTCATCGCCGCCGCGAACAGCGCCTCCTCCAAGCGTTCACGATCGACGCGTTGTTCGGTGACGCTGGGCACTATGTGGACGCGATCGCCAGCGGTGATCTCGAAGCGCGCCGACACCGCTGGGTTCTCCACCGCTTCGAGGCGCGGCGAAACCGCGGTGAGCAGACGTTCGACGTCGATGCTCAACGCCAGGCGCGAAGCGGCGCCTGCGTCGGCTCGCGCGGCGAGCGCGCTCAACAGCTCTTCACGCGTGATGCTCAGCTTGCGCGAACTATCTGCCACGCTCAGCGTGACTTCCCCGCGCGTCAGCTGTTTGGCTTGCTGCACTAGCTGATCGATGGCATCGCGCGACACCTCCGGATTCGCGCTGACGACGGGCAACTCGACCTCCGCGACCTCGTGAGCCAACGCGTCGGCGAGCCGCGCGCGCGCCACGTTGCGATCGATTCGCTGACCTGCGCGAGGATAGTCCGGCTGCACCTTGCCGCGCTCCACGCGCACGCCGCCAAAGAACGGTAAGGTTAGACAGTGCTGCTCCACGCGCCCAAGCGTCGTCTCGAGCTTATCCTCCGCAAAACGCACGCGAAGTAACAGCGGTGGCGGCAAGCGCACCGTGCTGCCAAGCCAGCGTAGGAAGCGCCGAGCCACGCCCGCGCTGTGCTGCTGACGTTGGACCTCGTCGAGCGCACCTTCCACATCGAACTGAATGCCGAGCTCAGCCGGGGTCACCTGCTGTTTGCGGGCCGCGACAACGAGGGTCAGCGGGCGCGTCAAGCGAGACGCCGCCGGCTTCTTCACGCGCTCAACGGCGGCGGCGCGATCGAGATGCGACAGATCCATACCCAGCAACGTCGTGCCGCGCGCGAAGCCACCTTGGAGCCATTCCTCGGTCACGAACGCGGTAACCAAACCGAATAGAATCGCTAGCGGGAGAACCCAGATGTGGCGCGTGAGCGCCGTGAGCAGATCGGAACGCGACGCTTTTACATCGGACAGCTTCGTCGGCTCTTTGACGCTGGGGCTCTCTAGCTCGGTCACCTGCTGGTCCTTGCGGAGGAGTCGCCGCGTTCTACACCGTGGGCCGCCACTCCGCCCGCGACCGCCACTAGAGCGCGACAGCGGTGGAGAGCCGTGGACAGCCACAGCACAAAATCAGATCCCGCTCGGATGCGGCGTGCTACAGGTTGTGCTGTCGTGTGGGTCCGTCGTTCGGCCATTCGCCCAGTTCCTTCCTACGCCGCGGTTCCCGCGGCAGTGTTGGAAGCAGTCCGAGACGAGCTAGCGGACGACGACGAAGAAGCGCGAGCGCAGCTGGATGAGGCGTTCGAGCGCTTCGAGCGCGCGCAACCGGCGCTAGCCGCCTACGTGGCAGAAGCCCTCGGTCGTCCCTTGGACGAGACGGCCCTCGCACTAGGTTACTTCTTGGCGCTGACGGTGTGGCTCGCGTTCGATCGCGCGCACGGCTCACACATGAACGAGATCACGGAGGAGGAGCTGTCCGCCACCACCGCCCTGCTGGATCTCGATGAGGAGATGCGACGCGCCGATCCTGCGGAGTCGTTGGATAGCGACGACGTGATCGCGATGGAGCAACCTCACGTGTTGTCCTTCGTACACGAGCACATCGACGGCACGCTCGACGCCCACGCCGAAGAGATCGACGTGGACGACGTCCACCTCGTTTACCGCGTGGTGCTCGTCGAGGTGTTGGCGCTCTCCTACACCGTGCGTCGCCCCGAAGGCTTCCCGGTGCAGAAGACCGAACTGCAAGCGTAACAGCTGCCAGCACGCCGCTGGTTTGGTGGGCTTCGGGCAGCTTCGCACATGGCCGGACCCAGCCAAATCTAGCGCGCCGAGGACGCTTAGCCTTCGCCGTGAACGACGGTGCGATTGCGGCCCGACGTCTTCGCGACGTACAGCGCGGCGTCGGCTTCGGAGAACAGGTGTTTGGAGAGACCGCCGCAGCCGGGGCCGCACAGCGTGGCAATGCCGAAGCTGGCGGTCACGCTGAAAGACTGACCCGCGGCTTCGTAGCGTTGTTTTTCCAAGAACTTGCGGATGCGTTCCGCTGCCAATTTAGCGCCGAACGCGTTGGTGCCGGGTAACACCAGCACGAACTCTTCGCCGCCGTAGCGCGTCGCCAGATCGCCGGTGCGCAAGTTCGAGCTCAACGCTTTGGCCACGCGCTTGAGCACTTCGTCGCCGACGGCGTGACCATAGCTGTCGTTGACCTTCTTGAAGTGATCGACGTCGACTACCACCAGCGAGATGTTGGTCTTGTCGCGATCGGCGCGCGCCAAATCGCGGATCAAGGCCTGCTCCAGCGCGCGCTTGTTGGGCAAGTTGGTGAGAGCGTCCGTGTGCGCCAGGCGCTCGAGCGAATCGTTTGCCTCGGCCAAACGTTGCGTCAACTCGTCCTTCTCTTGCAGCAACACTTCGAGGCGTCGCACCACGGCCTCGTAGCTGTGAGTCAGCTCGATCAGGCCGCGATTCACGTCGACCAACAAGGCTTCGTAGGACTTCTGCGCGCCTACATCGCGATCGAACGCCGCGCCGGTCGCCGTTACGGCGTCCGGAATCTTGCGCATGAGCTCCGACAGCTGCTCTTCCGAGAGATTCAAGCGCTGGCAGCTTTCTAGCGCCAGCGTGCGCGCCGACGCGACGTCACCGCCCTCCCAGACCCCCGCGACACGCTCCGCGAGCCACGCCACGCGCCCGACCAAAGATTTCGGTGGCTCCGATTGGTGATGGCAGCGAATGGCCTCGATGGTCTCCTCGGACAGGTGAAATTCCGTGCCGAGCTCCGCGCCACGCGCGGGGTGTTCGGGAAAACCGAAGGTGCGCTCGAACACGGGGCGCTGCGCTGCCGGAGCGCGCGCGATCTGAATCACGGCGCCCAGACTGTCGCGAGCGCGCAACAAAAGACCCACTTCCAAAAACAGTCCCGCCGTGAAGAAGATGTCGCGATCCCGCTCGCCGAACTGCTCGGCGATCAGCTGCGCGGCGACCGCTCGTCTAATGCAGTTGGCAAGCAAGACTTCGCTGCCGTCGTCCGGCGGCACCATGTCGGACAACGCGAGGCTCAGCCCCAAGCTGCGCAAACCCCGCACGCCAAGGAGGGACGCAGCCTGTCGCACGTCGCCGACGCGCCGCGTGATGCCGAACGCAGCACTATTCACCGCCGCGATCACCCGCAGCGCGAACGCAGGATCCTGCTCGGCCATTTTGGCGAGGGATCCGGGCGTGGCTTCCGGTTGCAAAGCTTGCTGGACGATCTGGAGCGCCGTGATGGAGACGGGCGCGTCCTTGACCGTGGCGGCGGAGACGGGGTTCATGGCGGGCGAACGGGGCACCAGCCAGAACGGCCGGCGAAACTCGCGGCGTAAGGTGGCGGAGTCGCGGCGTTCTGGCTTGGAACAGTGCGCAATTCCGAGGCCCTGCCCCGCGGCCGGTCGAGACAACTGCCGAATCCCGAGCCGCGTCGGCCTCGCGCGTGTACTCGCTTGAACTACACTGGCGCTCAGTGACGGTAAAGATCCTGTACTTCGCGCGGACCCGAGAGCTTGCCGGCACGTCCGAAGAGGAGCTCGAGATCCCTGCGAGCGGTGTGCTGCTGAGCGAGTTGATGCGAGCCGTAGGCGACCGACACCCGGCGCTCGCGCCCGTGCTGGCGCGCGTCCGCGTGGCACGTAACGAGAGTTTTGCGGAACTAAGCGAACGTACGTTGGACGGCGACGTGATCGCGCTGATTCCACCGGTTGCTGGAGGCTGAGCGTGAAGGCAGGCGTACGCATCGGCATCGATGAGAACGGCCTCGGCGCGCGGCTGGGTCCGATGCTCGTGACCGCGGTGCTGGCTGAAGTCGACGAGGGCGGGGCGCGGCTGTTGTCGCGCAAGCTGCCGAAGAAGCTCCGCGCGGACTTGGATGATTCGAAGCGGCTGGTCGCGCACGGCAACATCGCGCTGGGTGAAGCCTGGGCGAGGGTGATCGCAGGAGGCGCGGACTCCCATCCGGCGGAGCTGCTCACGCGCCTGTTGGCTGAAGATCGCAGCGCGTTGACGCGGCATTGCCCAGGTCACGTCGAGCAACAATGCTGGGGCGTCGCCGGTGAAGCCTTCGGCGCCGATGAAGCGCTGTTGACGCGCATTCGCGGTCACCACCGGCTGCTCGCAGAGCGTGGGGTGCGGCTGCAGCTAGCGAAGGCGCACGTCTTGTGCTCCGATCGCTTGAACCGACTGAAAGCCGCAGGCACGAACCGCTTCGTGGCGGATCTGCACGCGATGGAAGGGCTATTTCTGTCGCTGCGCGCGGGCCGGGAGGCCATGGTCAGCGCGGTTTGCGGCAAAGTCGGGGGCATCGCGGAGTACGGCCGCTTCTTCGGCCCGCTCGCGGGTCGCTTGCACACGGTGCTGGAAGAAGGCCGAGCTCGCAGCGCGTATTACTTTCCCACGCTGGGCGAGATCGCCTTCGTGCGCGACGCGGATGCCGCGGACCCTTTGGTGATGTTGGCCTCGCTCGTCGGCAAGTACCTGCGCGAGCTGCTGATGGCGCGCGTCTCGCGATTTTATCCGGAAAAGTTGAGTGAGCCCGATCCGCCCAGCGGCTATCACGACCCGGTCAGTAACCGCTTCGTCGACGCGACAGCGCTGATCCGCAAGCGTCGACGCGTACCGGATACGTGTTTTCAACGTTTCCTCGATCCACAAATCGATAGCGCAGTCAGCTCTGAAGCATGAGTTCCCGAGCCGCGGCGACCGAGCGTATCGTCCAAGGACCGCTGGGACGCGAGCTCTTGCGTTTCGGGACGCCGCTCGCCATCGGCATGGGGTTGCAGACGGCGTTCAACCTGCTGGATGCGTACCTGATCGGGCATTTGGAAGCAGGTGTGGCGGGACCGGCGCTCGGCGCGATCGGCATCTGTGATCAGCTCGCGGCGCTGGGCAGTATCATCAGCTACGGCCTGACCGTGGCCAGCTGTGCGCTGGTCAGCCAGCATCAGGGCGCGCGCAACGACGCGCAGGTCGCGCGCGTCACGCAGCAATCCATCCTGCTGATCCTGGCGCTGTCGGTCGCCTTCGGCGCGCTCGGTACGGCGTTCGCCCGACCGCTAGTAGAAGGCGCAGTGGGCGCGAAGGGCCGCGTGGTGGAGTTGAGCGTCCCGTACCTGCGCGTGATGATGGGCGGCAGCTTCAGCATTTTCCTGCTGTTGCACGCGACCAGCGTGCTGCGCGCGCTCGGCAGCAGCAAGACGCCGGTGACGCTGCTGGTGCTGGCCAACGCGTTGAACGTGCTGTTGGCAGTCGTGATGATCTTCGGCCCGGGCCCAACGCCAGCGCTGCTCTCGTTCGGACCGCCGATCGCGCGCTGGCTCGGCATTCCGCGCATGGGCTTGATGGGTGCAGCCTGGGCGACGCTGATCGCGCGCACGGTGATGCTCGTGCCGCTCGGGCTCATCCTCTACAAGCGCTTGCCACGCAACCAGCCCCGCTTCTCGTTCCGCTTCGACTTCGGCGCGCTGAGGGAGATTTTTGCGCTCGGCTGGGCTTCCAGCGCGCAGCTGGTGGTGCGCATTCTGGCGATGTTGTTCACGCACGCGCTGGTGGCGCGGAGCTTCACGACCGACGCGGATCAGACGGCGACCACGGCCCTGGGCGTGGTGTTCCGGCTCGAAACCATGGCCTTGTTCGTGGGCCTGGGTTGGGGCAGCGCGGCACAAACCTTCGTCGGACAAAACCTGGGCGCCGGCCACTTTCAACGCGCCAAACACAGCGGCTGGTACGCGGCGTTGTTCAACGCCGCCATGATGGCGGGGCTCACGCTGCTCTACCTGAAGTACGGCGACTTCATCGTGCGTTTGTTCACGGACGAGCCGGAAGTGGTGCGCGTGGCACACGAGTATTTGTGGTGGGTGAGCCCGAGTTACGTCGCGCTCGGCGTGGGCGTGGCGCTGGGCTCGGCAATCCAAGGCGCAGGCGCGACGCGACGCGCGCTGTTTCTGGACGGCAGCGTGGTGGTGCTATTCCAGTTACCGGTATGCCTGTTCGCGGTGGCGCGCGCTGACGGCAGCCCAATTGGCCTGTGGCAGAGCGTGGCGGCCACGTACGCAGCGCTGGCGCTGGTGCACGTCATCAGCTACTGGCGCAGCAACTTCGTCGCCGACGCGCCGAAATCCGTGCTCACCAGCTGAGGATGCGCCGAACCTGCGGCAAGAGCTGGGCTGCCATCTGCGCGTGTTCTGCGCGGGTGGGATGCGCGTCACACGCGTCGCCCGGGAAATGACTGCTCTCGGCGACGCCAACGGCGGCGTCGTGAAGCTCGCGCACGGTACGCGCCAAGTAGGCGTTCAATACCGAACGCTGCGGGCGAGCGGGATCGGCGTCGTCGTTGACCATCGCGCCGGCCGTGAGCCACACCTGCGTCTGCGGATAAACCTCGCGAATTCGCCGTACGAACTGCACGTATCGACTCACGAATTCCGCTTCGGCTGGTAGCGGGCCAAGCCCCAAATTAAAATCGTTGGTTCCCAGCGAGACGAGCACGAAGTCTGGAACAGAACGCGCGTGCTCCCAAGCCTCTGCCTGCTCGGGATCCGGCACGGCCAGCTCGAAGAACTGGGGCGCGTTGAGCACGTCTTGACGCCCCTGCCAGTCGCGCAACAACCCTCGCCCACCGTAACAGACCAGCTCCACCTCGGCGTGGAGCGCGCGCGCCAACACCATGCCGTAGGAGTTCGCCGGGTCCCACCAGCTCGAATCTTTGACGCCGTCCGCCGTGCGCTGCACCGCCTCCCCACTGCTGACCGAATCCCCGATCACCAATAGCCGTCGCTCCGAAGCAGGACGCGCGCTCAGCAATTGCGCGGATCGGGGCAAAATCCAGGCATGGATCGTCACGATGCCGAGCCAGGTTTCGGTGGCGTGCAGCACCTCCACTTCGTGTTCCCCAGCGCCGAGCCCTGAAGCGAGGATCAGCTCCTGGACGCTGCGAGGCAGCTTCAGCATTCGGTGGTTTTGACCGTCTACGCTCACCATCAGGTAGCTGTGCTCGGAAGTCGATTCGACGCGCACGCCCAGACTCGAGCCTTCGAAGCGCAAGCGGAAAGTGACGCCCGGATAACCCACGCGCAGCGCCTGATCACGCGTCCGCGCGGTACGACCGACCACGCCCACCCGCGGATCGGCCGCGGCAATCATCAACGGCCGTGACCCTTACCCAGGATTTTCGGCAAGGCTTCCGCCGCGCTCCAGCCTTCTTTGACGTGCGGCGGGTGGTGACACTTGCTGGCGCACAGGCCAAGCTCGGGCTTCGCCACGATGAACTCGCGGTTCTTCGGCTCTTCGATGTGACGCGAACCGGGTCCGTGGCACGTCTCACATTGCACGGACTTGAGGTTGGCTACGTGCGTTACGGTGGAGCCACCGCGTTCGTTGTAACCGGTGACGTGACAGCCGACGCAGTCCAGGTTGAACTCCTTCGACTGCGAGGACAGCGTCTCGTAGGCGTGAGCGTGCCCGGTCGTCTTCCAGAACGCCTCTTCTTCGGCGTGGCAGGTGCCGCATTGGGCGATACCCACGAAGGCGCTTTCGCCTTTGCGAACGGGCGCCGGCACGCGATCCGCGAACGTGACGCGGTTGTGCTCGTTCACGCGCCGGTAGTACTCGCCGAGCCGCGCTTCTACCTGCTGATCTTTGCCCAGCTCTTCGCGCACCAGCACCGAGCGCGCTTCGTAGTAGCTGCCCTGCGGTCGCTCCTGGTTCTTGAGCAATTCGGCGCGACGACCCCGAAGCTCTGCGAGATCCTGACGACGCGAAGCCAGGTCCTCCGGGCGCACGCCAGCTTGTCGCTCAGCCGACACCAAACGCCCCGACAACTCCGCAATGCGCGCGTCGAGCTCGCTGACTTGCTCGCTGTGCGCCCCCGCATTTTCGAAGCGATAGCTGCCGTCGCGGACGAAGAGATCCACCACGTACAGCGCCTGCAGGTGATTCGGACCTTCGATCACCAGCGTCTGCCCGATGCGACTGGGTGGCGTCAGCGCGTCGTTGGTTTCGCCCTGGTCCAGCGGCTTGCCGAGCAGCGCGACCTGGAACTCCGGCACGGCCTCCAGAGCGCGCAGCGCGTCCCCGCGAGGCATCGCCAGCAACGCGACCTTGATCACCGCACCGGCCTGCGTCAGCGCCGCGACTTCACGCCGCAACGCCGCCACCGGATCCTCCGCGCTGACGCCCGCTGGCGGCAGACCCATGCGCCGAGGGAGGCTGACGCCGACGACGCCCACCTTCAGCCCGCCCACTGAGTAGACCGCGTGCGCCTTCAAGCCCGCGCCTTCCGCCTTCACGTTGGCGGCCAGGGTTTCCGGCGCGCGCGCCGCAATGCGCGCTAACTCTGCGCTGCCGGCCGCAAAATCGTTGAAGCCGGGAGCCCAGGCCCGAACGCCCATGTCGCCCAGCGCGTTGTGCAGCGCCTCGGCCTTCCACCCATCCTGGGTTCGCCGATCGGGCGAAAGCTCAGGATCCATGAACAGGATCGGACCGGCAGCCAGCGCGAGCGTGGGCGTGCCCTGCTGTGAACGCAGGTACGCTGCGGCGTGATCGACGCCGCCCAACATGTCCTTCACACAACCGCAGGGCTCCAGCGCTCCCGCCACGGTGGAGACCAAGGCGAGCCGCAGCGAAGGGGTGGCTGGGGCCTGGGTCGGCTGCGGTGTGGGACGACAGCGGCAGCCAGCCCACCCGGCGCACAACAGCACCAAGAAGGCCAAAAGCTGAACCTTGCGCAGCCCTGCCAAGTGTTGCCGATCCAGACCCGGCGTCGCCGCGGCTTTCAGGGCGCTGGGGTGCTGCAAAAAATCTCGCCCTCGACCCGAACGGAACACAGCGCGCGAGAATCTGAGCACATGTAAGAGCGAATGAAACGGCGCGAGCCCGCGCATGCGCCCGTGTGTAGCATCGATTCGGCCGCGGTGCTGACGCCACAATCTTCGCTTCGCGCCCAAAACTGACGGCATAATGGAAACGTGAGCGAACACCAGGGAGCATCCCCCGACGCGCAGCGGCCTTTCGGGCCCTTCGTGCTGGAGCGGCGCATCGCCGTCGGCGGCAGCGCCGAGGTGTTCTTGGCACGACCGAAGGTCGGCACGGTCCCCGCAGCGCGGCTGGTCGTGAAGCGCTTGTTACCCAACGCCAGAGAGCGCGGCTTCGTCCTGCTGGAGCAAGAAGCGGAGCTGCATCGGGCAGTCGTTCATCCCAACGTCGTCACGGTCTTCGGCGCGGGAATGGTAGGTGAAGAACCGTACCTGGCCATGGAGTACGTGGACGGTGTCGATCTGTACCGTCTGCTGCGAAGGACGGAGGCCGAACAGCGTCGCATTCCGACAGGTCTCGCGATCTACATCGCGCGGCGCGTGCTGGCGGCGCTCGCCGCGGTCCATGCGGCTCGCGACGCGCAAGGTAGTCCGCTCGGCATCGTGCACCGGGACGTGACGCCATCGAATGTCTACCTCTCGCTCAACGGCCAGGTAAAGCTGGGAGACTTCGGCATCGCCCGCGTCGATCAACCGACCAAGCCAGCGGGGCCGGCGGGCGGCTTGAAGGGCAAGTTCGGCTACCTCTCGCCCGAGCAAGTCGCAGGAGAGCCGTTCGACCACCGCGCCGACTTGTTCTCGCTCGCGGCCCTCCTCGGCGAGATGTTACTCGGGGAACGCGTATTCCCCGGCAGCGGCCAACTCGCGGTGCTGCTCGCAATCCGCGACGCCAACATCGAACCGCTGCGCAGCGCCGCGCGCAGCTTCCCGGCAGGGCTGTTTCCGGTACTGGAAAAAGCTTTGGCGCGCAGCCCCGACACCCGTTACGTGAGCGCTGAAGATTTGGCGAAGGCGCTCCAGCCGTTCGAGCGCCCAAGTGAACGCGAACTGCAAACCAAGCTGGCAGAGTGGGTCACTTGGGCGGCGGACTCTTCGCAGTTTGCGCGCAAGTTGGAAGGTCAAATTCGCGAATCTGTCAGCCGTTTGCAGGCCGCCAAGTCGTCTTCGTCGAACAGTCAGCTGCGGGCCGTGCGACTCGGCGAGGCGTCACCCAGCGAGGTCTTGTCGCGCGTCCGGCGCGTGGGCGGCGGACAGATCTACGAGAACGTCAGCTTTGCCAAGCTGATCGAAATGGTCGCTACGGGTGATCTCGGAGGTGACGATGAGGTCGCGCTGATGGGTGCGGAGTTTCGTCGCGTCCGCGACGTGCACGAGCTTTCGCGTCATCTGCTGCCCTCCACCACCGCGACCACCAGCCGCGTGTTCGAGCCGGGAGCGCCAGATTATTCCGTCTTGCTACGCGACACGCCGATGTTGCAGGTGCTCGCTCACTTACGCACCCGGCGTGAAGCGGGCGCCTTGTTCGTGCAGCGCGCGATCGGCGGCGGTCGCTCCAGCCGCAAAGAGATTTATCTGGAAGACGGCCGGCTACATCACGTCGCGTCTTCCGAACGCGAAGAGCTGCTCGGTGAATACCTGGTGCGCCGCGGCAAGCTGGCGCGCGAACAGTTAGAGACGGCGCTCGGCCAGCTGTCGATGTTTGGCGGCCGCCTGGGCGATACGTTGATCGGCCTGAACTTGGTGGATGCGGTCGACGTCTTTCGGGCCATTCGTGATCAAGGCCGTGATCGCGTGGCCGCGCTGTGCGCGTGGGAAGAAGGCTTGGTGTCGTTCTATCGTTCCACTGCGCCCATGCGCGTGGATTTTCCGTTGGATCTTGATTTGGCAAGTCCGATGATGGCCGGCTGCATCTTGGCAACTCAGGGTGAGCCGCGTTCGCTGCTGCCCCTCGGCTCCACGGTACTACTGCCCGGGCCGCGCGCGGAGGCCGCCCACAGCAGCAAAGAGCGCGGCACCGCCCCGGCCAGCTTGCATCTCGTCGCCGGATTGATCAGCGAAACGCCGACGGTGGACGTCGCGCTCGATCGCCTGACCTCGTATCACCCCAAGAACGAGAATCGGATCATCACGTCGAAGGAAGCCTGCGCGGCCCTGGCCACGGCTCAAGCGCTGGGCTGGATTCAGTGGAGCTGAGGCACGGCGACGTTCTGTTTGGGATCGTCGGGCTTGTAGATCACCCAGACTTGGCTGCCGACTTCGGGCGGAACCAACGAGGTAGCTCGGCCCGTGAATTGCGCGCCGGCGGCGCCAAACACGTAGTCGATGTTCTGTACGCGCCGGCGATTCATTCGCATCAGGCTCGGGGCCACCGCGGTCACCGTCGCCGGAGCCGCCTCGCCGTTCACGTAGATGGCCCGCCGACGCAGTAAGCGCCGCACGCCGAATGCCAAAATCACGCTGCCGGCAACGCCAAATGCCAAAGGCAGCGCAAACAGCAGGCCGATCAGCGAAGCGCTGCCGCCATGGATTCGCGTCAGCTCCGGCTCTTCGGGATCGTACTCGATCGGCAACGGTTCGCCGGCGCGCGCTCGCGCAATCATCGCCTCGTCGACCGACCCGACGCTCGCCGTGTGCGGCGCGCCGGTGCGATCTTTGAACGAATAGCGGATCTCCTGAACTTTGCGCCCGTTCACGCGCGATTGCGTCGACTCCACCGAAATCGGCATGCCGATGGCTCGGAGTCCGCGCTGATCCAGCGTTCGGTCACCCAACACCGGCCCCCCGACGAACGCGAGCAGGGCTGTCATGAAGCAACCCACGAACGCCCAGATCCCACCAAACAACAGCAAAAATTGAGTCAGCGCGTCGGTGGCCGCAAACGGGTAGGCGCGCGGAGCAGGCGGGCACGGCCGCAAAGCTTGCATGGGGTCTACGATAGGCTGAAATACCCCGGTGAGCGACCGGGCATACAGGGGGTGGGCAGCTGGCAACGCCGCCCCACGAGCGAGCGCGAGGCAGGGCATGCACCGCAGAACATTCCTGAGAGGGCTGGGCGGCGCCGTCGTAGCAGCGCCATTTCTGGAATCCCTGGGCAACCGCCGCGCGCGAGCTCAGTCCGTGGCCCCGCCGCGGCGGCTGATCGCGATGTTCACGCACTACGGCTGCCTAACCAACCGCTTTTTTCCCAAGAAATCGCATGGTCAGCTCAGCGCGGAGCAGCTCCGCGCGACGACGCTAGCGCCACTGGCCCCGTTTGCAGGGCAGCTGCTGTTACCACGCGGGATCCGCGCGATGAACGAGTGGACCGCTGAGCTTTCACGCGGCCAAGGCAATGGTCAGCACGAGCAAGCGTCGGGCTCGTACTTCACGTGCCAGCCGTTGCGGCCGAATAGTGACACGCCGTTCGACTTCACCCCGAATACGCGCTTTCCGCCGTCTCCGATTGGGCCCTCGCTCGACCACGTGATGGCGCAACAGCTGAGTCCCAAACAAATTCCATTCCTGCTCAGCGTCGGCGGCTTCCGGGACAGCAAGCGCTCGGCGGTGTCTTATTCTGCGGCCGAAACCCTGTTCAATGGCTCGAACCTGACGCAGGCGTACTCCGCGCTGACCAACCTCGACATGACCAGCCCGACCATGTCGCCCGACAGCTACCAGGCGGCGCGCGGCAGGAGCATCATCGATTTGGTACGCAATGATCTCGACACGCTCGCGCGCCAAGACATGAGCGAGTCGGACCATCTCAAGCTTGCGGCCTGGAAAGAGCTCTTGCACGAGACGGGCAGCGCGCTCACGCCCAGGCAATGCAGCCTAGATAACAGCGCGCGGCTGCGCTTGGAAGACGGCACGATCAGGGCAGTTCGCCCTGCCGACAACACCACCGATTCGCTTACTTACCCGGTCACCGTCGACTACGACATGGCTGACATGTATTCGCACGTGGCCGTGCTTGCCGCAGCTTGCAACGCGAATCCGGTGATCGTTCTAAAGTACCCGCCCAACTTCTTGTTCAGCGGCTTGGGGGTGACTATGGAAAGTCACAACCTCTCTCATCGGCTGGACAACGCAGGGCTGTCTGGCACGTGTTTACCCGACGCAATCGAGATGATTTCGCGGATCGACGCCTTCTACGCGCGAAAGTTCGCCAACCTCGTCGCGCAGCTGCAGCAGTTTACGGAAGGCGAGCAAACCCTGCTCGACAACACCGCCGCTGTCTGGTTCCAAGAGATGTCGGACGGCGCTGCGCACAATTTGAATAACTTACCGATTGTTCAAGCCGGTAGCTGCGGCGGCTACTTCAAGACCGGCTTCAGCATCAACGTCGAAGACGGCTCCCCGGACTTGACCCCAGGAAACAGCGAACTTTTGTGCCAGAGCGGCGAACCCGAGACGATAAACTTGGTATCGCAGAGCACCGGTACGGACCCGGCGCTGGCCAACGCGCCCATCAACAAATACTTTTGCAACCTGATGAACGCGCTGGGTGTCAAAGCCGGCGTCGATGGTTTTCCGCTCGCGGGGGGACAAGCGGAAGTCACCAGGTTTGGCCGCTACGACAGAACCGAGGATTTCATCCACGGCGATCTCAACCCGCCGATGATTCACGACCCCGGCGAATTCAGCGCCCTACGCGCGTAGCGCTGCCCTAACGCCCTGGGGCGAACGGCAATACCGTCTTCAGATCCTGATCGTTGAAGCGGAGCTGCGCGCCCACGAAGTAGTCGCGGCGATCGCCTGAAAGGATGTCGTCGACGCCACCGAGCAGCCACAGACGATTGATGAACTCGTAACTGAGCGAGACGCGCCAGCGCGGCAGCACGACCTCGCCCAAGCCGAACAAGTCCTGGCGCAGCTCGAAGCGATCCTGAAAGAGCAACGTATCGAGGCCCACGCCACCCGTCGACTCCTTGATGCCGTAACGCGCCGTGAACACACCAAAGCGCTGCGCGAACTGCAGCGAGAAGCGCAGCGAATTGGTGGTGACCTTACGCTGCGTGTGTGAGTACGCAGGTTCGTTGGGATTGTCGGTGGTCACGTCCACCGTTTCGTACCGAACCAGGCCGCGCGGATCGTTCACGACTTCGATCAGGTAGTACTTGTCTTCGCGCGGCTGGAGCCGCAGTTCGAGGTAGCTTTTGGTCGTCGCTGCCAGGAACTGATAGTCGGAGCGCAGCGTGACGATGGTTTGCAGGCGCGAGATGCCGCCGACGTAATCGCCGAGCGTTTCAGCAACTCCCTGCACTTCGTCGATCAGGCGTTCGTCCTTGGTGAGGCGGCCGATCGTGCCTTCGCCACGCTCCAAGCGCTGCGAAACGCTGTCCATGTTCTTGAGCGTGCTTTCGAGACTCGAGCTGGCGCGGTTGATCTTATCGACGATCTGCCGCACCTCGCCCGGATTCTGCTCGGCTGCGCCGCGGCCGTTTGCGGTCGCGACCAAAGAACGAACGTCAGCGCTGGCCTGCTTCACGTTCTCGAGGATGTCGTCGACTTGTGAGCCACCGCGCGTGGTGATGCGGTCGACGTTGATCAGGATGTTGTGAATCGCCTCGCGATTCTCGCGCACGGTTTGATTGAGCGCCTCCGTCACTTGCGCGAGGTTCTTGAGCGTCTCGCTGATGTTCTCGCGGCCCTGCTCCGTGCCGACGCTGGCCGCGAGCGCTTCGGTGACGCGCTTCACGTCCTTGGAGATCATCTCCATGTTTTTCATGATCTGGTCGGTAGTGGCTGCCTCCACTACCGAGCCGATCCGATCGCCTTCCTTGAGCTTGCGCTTGCCCTCCGTGCCGGGGCTCAAGCTCAGGTAATACTCGCCGAGCAGACTGGCGCTCACCTTGGCGATGGCTGCGTCGTCGTACAGCGGCACCTCGGGCTTGATGCGGATGTCGATGCGCGCGCGTCCGTGATCCAGCTTCACGCTTTCCACGGCGCCCACCGAAATACCGGCGATGCGCACCTGAGAGCGCGGCGACACTCCTGAAGCATCCGCGACCACGGCGTACACGCGATAACCGTCCCCGGAGCCGGCAGACTTGGTCGTGTAGCGATAAATTAGGATTGCGAGCACCAGCGTCACCAGCGCAAAGGCACCCACCTTTGCGGACGTGGTTAGCCGGGCGACACTGCTCATCCTTCGGGGCCAACCCTAGTGCCCTGCGCCAGAAGTAACAATCGTTACTTCGGAGGCTCGGGCTGGGGCAGCCTGGTAGACGGCGAATTGGCTTGCTGTAGGCTGCGGCAGATGCGTCGTCTCGCTTGCCTGCTGGCCTTTGGCTGCGCGACGGCCTCTCCTCTGCCGCCCCTGGCGACGCCAAACCCCGATCAAGACCGCGCAGCTTCCCCCGGGTCCGAACGTCCACCCTCTTTTTCGCCACAGCCCCAGGCAGGCCCGCTCCTCGACGAAACGCTGCCTTGTCCAACCCTGGACGCAGCGCTGACGCGAGCCGCTGAACAGTTAGCGCAGGACCTCGAGCACGGCGCAGGGCCGCTCGATGCTCAGCGCGTCGAACAAGCGCTGCGAGCCCAAGGCGCACCCTATGTATGGCCGCGCGCTTGGTCGCTCGCTGGCCGCAACCTGCGCGAAGTTCTCCCGGACAAACTGCGCGGCTGGCTCGCCGCCCCCCAGGGGGCGGGGCAACGTCGCTGCGGCGTGTCCTTGCGCGAGCTCGCCGGCGGTCGCGAAATCGTGGTCGCGATCGCGGTCGACGCGCTCGCCGATCTCGAACCGGTGCCCGGACGAGTGAGGGTCGGCTCCTGGGTGAATGTGGGCGCTGCACTCTTGGTGCCCAGCTCGGATGCCAAAGTCGTGGTGCTTGGCCCGAGCGGTCCGCCGCGCGGCGTACCGACCAGCGCGAGCGACGGTCGTGTACGCGCGCGCTTTGCGGCAGACCGCGAAGGACTTTGGAAGCTCCAGGTGCTCGCTGCCGTTGACGGCGGTCCGCGGCCGGTCCTCGAAGCGGACTTCGTAGCAGGTGAGCTGCCGCCGCAGGCACCAGCAGAATCGCTCGAAAACGCCGCGCCGGGCGCCGATCCCGTCAGCTTACTGAATCGGTTACTGAACGCGGCGCGACAGCGCGAAGGCCTCCCCACACTGGCTTCGAGCGCAGAGCTCACGCGCGTGGCCCAGGGCTACGCAGAGCGTCTGCGCGCCGCCGGGCATATCGCCCATGACTTGGGCGAAGGCGACCCCGAGCAACGCGTGACGGAGGCTGGCATTCGCTATCGCCTGGTGGGTGAAAACCTGGCCCACGCCGACGACGCCGGCCGCGCCCACCGTGCGCTCTGGAACAGCCCGTCCCACCGCGCCAACATGCTCGATCCACATTTTGACAGCATTGGAATTGGAGTCGCCGCCGACGAGCGATCCATCTGGGTCTGCCAGTTGTTTGCGCGCTTGAGCAACTAAACCCCGTCAGGCTACGGTGGCTTAGTGCAACCACTGCGCGCCCTTCGAGATTTCGGGCCTAGAAAAATTCGTCGCTCCGTGTTGGCTCGCTCCTGGCTGGCGGCTTGCTCCCTAGTCGCAACGCTGCTCGGGGTCGCCGCCGCAGAAGCTCAGTCGGGCTACTTCTACCTCGATCGGGCGCAACTCTCGGGCGCGCCCGACGACGGCTTCATGGTGTTTCGGCCGTACGTGTCGAAGGCGAACCGCTTCTACGGTACCGCCGGGCTCGGCTACTCGCACAACCCTCTGCGCTCCGAGTCGGTGACGGACAACGCCGTGCTGCAGGATGAGATCGACAACCCGATGCAGGGGCAGCTGATCTTCTACCCGACGTTCGGCGTGCAGCTCGCGTCGCGCGTCGGGGCGTCGCTGACGCTGCCGATTTCGTTCGTCAACATCACGGGCAATGACCCGCAACGCTACGGCGTTGGCACGGGCGGAATGGACGACGCCACCTCGGCCGTCCACGATTTGCGCATCGACGTGCGCGTGCGGAGCTTCGAACTCGACGACGGCAACGCACGCTTTGGTGGCGGCTTGGCGCTGTTCGCGCCTACGGGAAACTCCACGGCGTTCGCCGGTGACGGTCAGACCACGGGATGGCTCTTCGGTAGCGCCGAGTTCAACATCGACAAGTTCTTGTTCGCTGGCCACATCGGTCCGCATTTCAGGCCTGAACGCAGCATCGGCGGAGCAAACGGCTCGCTCGCGCTCGGCACGGAGCTGCGCTGGGCTTTCGGCTTGTATTTGCCCCTGAGCGAGGGGCGCTTGCGCGTGGGTGGCGAATTGTTCGGCACCACGGGCTTGCTGAGTGAAGCTGGACCCAAAGGCGAGAACACCATCTTCGGTGGCCGCAACACCGCGCTGGAATGGCTGGCGCAAGCGCGCTTCTTGATCGCGCAGGATCCGAAGGTTTACATCAACGGTGGCGTGGGTACGCGCCTCTCCACCGGCTACGGCGCGCCCGATTTCCGCATGCTGTTCTCGATCGGCAAGTTCTGGGAGCTGGCCGATCTGAAGCCAGATGGTCCGCCGCCGCGTCGCAACCGCATCATCGTCTCCACCCCGGAAGATTACGATCTGGACACGGACAAGGACGGCTACCCCGACGCCGTAGACAAGTGTCCGAGCGAGAAGGAAGACAAGAAGCCGCCGGAGCCGACCGATGGCTGTCCGGGCAATTCCGATCGCGACAGCGATGGCATTCCGGACGCGACCGACGCCTGCCCGGACCAGGCAGAGGACAAGGACCGTGTGCAGGACGACGACGGCTGCCCGGAAGAAGACGCCGACAGCGACGGCATCCCCGACGTCAGCGACAAGTGCCCACTCGAGCCGGGCGTCCGCGGCGACAACCCGGAGAAGACGGGCTGCCCGACGCGCACGCGCGTGACGGAGAGCGGGGAAGTCCAGCTCCTCCAACCCATAGAGTTCGAAATCGGGCGCGCCGTGATCAAAGCGGGCAGCTTCCCGATCCTCGACGAAGTAGTAGCGCTGATGCGCTCTCGACCGAACCTGCGCATCGGCGTCTACGGCCACACCGACAACCGCGGTCCGCTCGCCCTCAACACCCGCCTCAGCCGCGAGCGCGCCGCCGCCTGCAAGAACTACCTGCAAGGCAAAGGCATCGACGGCGCGCGCCTAGAATCCAACGGCTTCGGTCCCGCCCAACCCATCGCCGACAACGCCTCAGACGACGGCCGCGCCAGAAACCGCCGCGTCGAGTTCAAGATCTTGAGCGGCCAGTAGTCGGCGCGGGCGCTTCGGCTGGCTCGCGCCACAAAACGCGGAAAGCAGCTGCTCGCATTTCGCGAACAGCTGCTGACTTCGTTCTTCGGCCAACAGCAGCGAAGCTACGCCTTCGCTCTTCCTCAAAAAAGATGCGTGCGCTCAGGCATCAACAAGGCCGTCCGCAAAGCCCGGGCTCGGCCGAAGTTTGGACGAGCACCGGAGCGGAGCGTACTGCCCGTACGTGAGCACCGGAGCGCAGTCCAAACACAGGCCCAGCCCGGGATCTGCGGACGTCGCTCCAGCACGCGACAACCTCAAGCCACCCTACTTCGAATGCGGAGGCATTTTGGCCTCCTTGAAGAGAACGTGTTTCCGCTCCTTCGGATCATACTTCTTGAACTCGAGCTTCGCCGTCTGGGTCCGCTTGTTCTTCTTGGTGTAGTAGGTGAACCCGGTCCCAGCCGAGGAAACGAGGCGAATGTTGTCGCGCATGACGCGGGGGCGTGTAACACGCTCGAGGAGCTCGAGCAACGGCGAGTCGCTGCTTCCTGCAGAGGACGGGCTCGGGTCACGCGAGAAAGCGCAATTCCGATCTACTGAAGTGTCGGACACTTACGTGACCGATTCAGAAAATCGGCCAACTTCGTGCCGGGTTGACTTGACTTGGGGGGACAAGCGGGCCAATTTCCGGCCCCCCGAAACCACGGGCGGTGTTTTTCATGAAACGCACGTACCAACCTCACAATGTCAGCCGGCTCCGGACCCACGGTTTCCGCGAGCGTATGAGCACCAAGGGCGGCCGCAAGGTGCTCTCCAACCGCCGTCGCAAGGGTCGCTGGCGCCTGACCGTCTCTGCCTACGAGAAGTAGGCGGCAACGGAGCGCATCGTCACCCAGCTGGGGACCGCATCTGTTGCGGTCCATCCAAACTGTCACCGGTGTAGCGTTCCGTGAAAAATGAGCGAGAGCCTCGGGTTCCCCGCGCTTTCGAACAGCCGCGCGGGCGCTTTTCAAAGAGCGCCCGCGTCCGCAAGCGCCGCGAGTATCTCGCTATTCAAAACGGCGGACGCCGCGTCTCGTCGCCCCATTTCTTGTGGGTGATCGCAGCCCGTGGCGCGACCGACGCAGGTCCCGAAGCTGCAGCTATCGGCGAGCCGCGCCTCGGCGTGACGGCATCGCGCAAGGTCGGTGGCGCCACCGTGCGTAACCGCGTGCGGCGCGTGCTGCGGGAAGTGTTCCGCGTCGTGCGCGGCCGATTGCCAGCGGATCTGGATCTGGTCGTGATCGTCAAGCGCGCGCCCGAAGGCGTGAACCTGGGCGCCGTGGTCGACGAATTTTGCCGCGTAGAGAGCCAAATTCTGAAACGTTTGGGAGAAGCGCGCGCTGCCCGCAAGAGCGCCGGCTAGTGCGACTGACAGCGCCACCGGTGCTAGTTTCAGCGCCGACTATGCGGCCCTCTACCGTCCTCGGTAAGCTCGGCGAAGCCGTCGGGGCGGTGCTGCTGCTCCTGATCCGGCTGTATCAGCTGCTCCTTTCGCCGCTGCTCGGCGCGAACTGCCGCTTCTACCCGTCCTGTTCCAAGTACACCGCGGAATGCATTCGCCTGCACGGTCCGCTCGCTGGCACCTACCTGGGCGCTCGTCGGATCCTGCGTTGCCATCCCTGGAATCCGGGCGGCCATGACCCACCCCCACCCGCGCGAGACAGCTCACCGTCAGTCGCCGGCACGAAAGCCGATCGAAGTCGGCCCTGAACGGTGCTAGAGCGCGAAGCTCTCCGGAACCCCCTATGGATCGAGGAAACGTCGCTCGCTGGCTCCTGATTGGAGTCGCACTGTTCTTATTCATGCAGTTCGGAGGGAACCTATTCGGTGGTTCTCACGCAGCTCGCCAGCCACTGAAGCCAGAAGGGGATCGCAGCCTTCCCGCAGCATCGCGCCCGAAAGAGCAATCGTGTGACATCTGGACGCAGACTTTCCGCGCCGAGCTCAGCACGCGCGGCGCGAGCGTCAAACACTTCACGCTGCTGGAGGCCAAGTACAAGAAGGCAGGCAAGCCGATCGAGCTGTCTACTACTCCCGACGTGGAGCTGAGGCGACAGCTGCGGTTTCAATTCAGGAACCCCGCGGCGAACATCCCAGACGCGGACGCGCAGGTGTTGCTGGACGCGCTCGATTACGAGCTCGTCGCCACGGACGGTAAGAGCTGCACCTTCCTCTACAAGGACGATCGCACGGAGCTGCGGCAAGTCGTGCGCGCCACGGGGCGACCGTACGAGCTCGTCGCGGACGTGACGCTCAAGAACCTGGCAGATCGCCCGCTGCGCCACGCCGCCAACGTGCACACCGACGCATGGCGGCTCGAGTCGGAAGTCAACCAGCGTTTCTCACAAAGCCCGCTGCTCACGCGCGTGGAATGTGTCTCCGACAACGGCACCACGACGCGCCTGATGCAGTCGGACTTCGAGCCCGACGACTTCTCGAAAACCGAACACTTTCCGCGAAACGCTGCGAGCCAGGGCGACTGGTACCAGACGGCGGGCACGGCGGACGTCGCCGCGGTGTCCAACGCCTATTTCTCGCACGCGTTAGTGCCGCTGAAAGGACCTAAGGCCGCGTGCCAGCTGCAGATTGAAGACCGTTGGCGCGTCGCGCAGTTCTCGAGCAAGGGCGACGACCCGCTCGCCGGTTCCATGTACCGCGCGCGCCTCGCCTACGAGCCGCGTTCGCTGAATCCCGGCGAAACTGCCGAGTATTCGGTGCTGAGCTTCATTGGTCCCAAAGAACGCGAGGTCCTGGCGGAAGCCGCTGGGGGCAAACACCGCCTGAGCGAGCTGATCGACCTCGGCTTCTTCTCCATCATCGCCAAGGTGCTCGTGGCGTTCTTGCTGAAGGTGCACAGCGTCATTCCGAGCTGGGGTGTCGCCATCATCGTGCTGACGATCACGGCCCGCACGCTGATGTTCCCGCTCGCACTTCCCGGCATTCGCGGCATGATCAAGATGCGCGAGCTCAAGCCGGAGGTCGACGCCTTGAACGAAAAGTTCAAGGACGACCCGCAAGGCAAGGGCCTCGCGCAGATGGAGCTGTGGCGAAAACACAACGTCAATCCAGTGAAGGGCTGCCTGCCGCAACTGGCATCGATGCCGGTGTGGTTCGCGCTCTACACCACGCTGCAAACGGCGGTGGAGCTCTTCAACATCCCCTTCTTGTGGTTCCCCGATTTGTCGGCTCCGGATGGCTTGTTCATCCTGCCCTTCATCATCGGCGCCACTTCATTTTTTCAGCAGCGTCTGATGCCAATGCAGGGTGACCCCATGCAGCAGAAGATGATGCTCTACCTGATGCCGGCCATGTTCACAGTTTTCATGCTGTTTTTGCCGGCTGGCCTCGGGGTATACATGTTCACGAACGGCGTGCTCGGTATCCTTCAGCAACAAGCAGTGGAGTGGCACGTACGCCGCAGCGTCAAACCCGGAGGCGGTTCGGGTTCGGGCGACATCAAGGTCAAGGTGATTGAGGACTCTCGCACGTCCACCGGAGCAACCAAGGGCAAAGCTTCTGCCAACAACGGTGCTACCGGTTCTGGAAAGCGTGACGGGCGGCTCCTCGGGGAAGGTAAAGCGTAACATGACCGATAACCAAGACCTCTCGGACGAGGGCTGGGAAGACGACGATGATGCAGAATCCGACGGCGAGAACGACGCCGAGGCGGAAGCCACGGATTCAGACGCGAACGCCGAGGGCGACGCTCCCGCAGCTGATGATGCCGGTGGCGCAGCCGATGGCGCGCGTCGGCGACGGCGCCGACGACCGCGCGGGCCAGAAGATGATTTGAGCTCGTTCGATGAGCGATCTCGGAACGCTCAGGCCTTCGTCGAAGACGTAATTCGCAAAATGGGTATGGACTGTCGCGTTCGTCTGCGCCGTCCGAAAGACGGCGACTCGCCCGACGAGATCAATCTGGAGATCTTCGGCCGCGACGCGGGCCGCATCATCGGCAAGAAGGGCCAGGTGCTGCAAGCGTTGCAGTTCTTGGTGCACCGCATCGTCAATCGCCCCGGCTTGGATCGGCGCCACATCTTGGTGGACGCCGAGGGTTACCGCAGCCGCCGCGATACGTCGCTCGCGACGATGGCCAAGCGCCTTGGTCGACAAGCCGTGGACGAAGGTAAGATCATCACCTTCGAGCCGATGAACCCGCGCGACCGTCGCGTGGTGCACCTCGCACTCGCCAAGTTCGAAGGAGTGATCACCAAGAGCGATGGCGAAGGTGAAGATCGCCGCGTGCAGATCATCCCGGTGCGTCGTCCCACCCAGCAGCTCGAACCCAGCTAAGCGCTAACGCTCGAACAAGCGTGGACAAAATCAGCCCTCGGTCGAAATCGGCCGGGGGCTGAGCGCTTTTCCAGGGAAGGTTTTGCAAGGAGCAGCCGTATCAGCTCGGGCATGACGTGGTCCGCCTTACCCGTGCTGCTCGCTCCCTTGGTTTCAAAAGACTGGAAAATGCGCGGCGGTCGCGCTGTGGAGTCCCGCCCACAGTCTGGAGACGACGCTCACACCAGCGCTGCCGCGCCGGAGGTGGAACCGTCCCCAGGCGACCAGCGTGATATACCCCCGCGCTCCAGGTCCCGAGCATGAAACGATTCCGTTCCAGAGCCAGTCGCTTCGGCACCAGCTTGTTCCTGTGCGCGCTCGGAATGTCGGCATCCTCTGCAGTGGAGGCGAAGGACGCGCGCCGTGGCGGCCGCTCACTGATCGCCGAGCCACGACAAGGCGAAAAGATTCGCATCGACGGCGACCTCAGAGAGTGGCCCGCGCGCATGACACCGCTGAGCGAAGTACGCAGCGGAGGCGCTACCGAGGCGCGCACCGTCATCGGTTACGACGACGAGAACATCTACTTGGTGCTACGCGCGGCGGACAAACGCATCGCGCGTACGGGCGCCGCGCGTGAGAGCGAAGACCACGCCACCTTGACCTTGGCGTTCCCTTCCAGCAGCGGCGAGTACACCCAGCACGAGGTCGAGGTATTTCCGGGCAATCCAGGCAGGTTGCCGGCGGTCGTCAAGCTCGGTGGGCAAACGCTGGCAGGAGCCAAGGCGGTCGAAAACGTCGTCGACAAGGACTTGCTGCTGGAAGCGCAGATCCCGTGGAAGAGCTTTCCCCAGGCGCAAAAGACCCGCGTCGGATTGCGCGCGGCCGTGACTTACACGAACGCGGATGCGCCGGGCAGCGTAAAATCGGTGGTGTCTACCAGCAGCGGTCGAACAGGGCGCAGCCTTTCGCCCTTGTTGCTCGAAGGAGAGCAGGGGCTCTCGGACCTGTGGCGCGACAAGAACCTCTCCGATGTGCCCGCGCGCGAAGCGTACGGCAACCTGAGCGGCGATCCCGAGTTCGAACGCGTAGCGGTGTTCGGGCCGTACATCACCATCAGCGGCCCGAAATTTCGCGGAGGCAAGGAGATCTACTTCTCCGAGCTCGGCGTGAGCGGCGCCGACATGGTCACGCGCCTCTCGCTCACGGATTTCGATGGTGATGGCCGCGACGAGATCGTGGTGAAGAAGCGCGTGGGCAGCAGCGAGAAGTATCGCGAGCTGCTCGAGGTGTTGAAGCTTGGTCGCGACGACGCACCATTCACGGCCTTCGCACACGAGGTCGGCATCAAGACCGAAGAGGGCAGCATCAGCAACAAGCTGAAGATCAGCTCAGCTGGGATCGAGATCGCTCAAGGTGAAAAGGAGGGTTTCGAGCCGGAAAGTTACGCCGAGCCATTGCCCGCGCGCATACCTTCCGCGCTGTTACCGTGGGAAAGCGTCGCCAGCCGCAGCTTCAAGTGGCAAGGCAAGAGCTTCAGCAAGGTCAGCGAAGAGAAGCAGGCCGGCAAGAGCGGGCCAAAGCCCGTGCAGAAAACGCAGACGGACGACGCGGAGCCGGCGGCCGTCGCGCCGCGAGCTCCCTCCGCTGACGAACTGCAAGACCGGCTGTATGCGCTCTATCGTAAGGACCGCGGCGTCGGCGGCGGCAAGCCGCGCTTCGATTTCGTCGCCGACGTCACCGGCGATGCGACGGTGGAGCGCGTGCTGGTGCACGACCGCGATCTGCTCGTCTTCGGCAAGGGCTTTCGGAAAGGGACCAGCTACTCCTTCATCACGCTGGGCGTGGCGGACGCGAAGGACATCGCCGAAGTCACGGCGCGCGATCTCACGGGTGACGGCAAGGCAGAGATCCTGGTCAAGGGCGTCTTGCATGCCAAAGCCAGCAAGGCCCTCGGCGGCGACGTCGTCGACCGTCACGCGCTGTTCGTGTACGGCATTCGCGACGACAAGGTCGCGCGCGTGTTCGCCGCCGAAACCGCCCGCGTCGTCGGTAAGAACCAAATCCAGGGCTCGCTCAGCTTCCAACCTGCGGAGCGCGGCGTCCGCATCGAGCTCAAACCGGGCCGCGCCGTGGGCTGGACCGAATCGAGCTATCCCTTCCCCCAAGACACCACCACCGCCGGCGGCCTGGAACCTCTGCTTCTGCCCTGGACCAGCACCAAACGGCGCTACCGCTTCGACGGCAGCACCTTCGTCACCGAATGACTCTCCCGCCGGCGACCGCACGAAGTTGCGTGCGCCCGCTCCGCTGCCTCTCCCGCTCCGCGACACGCACGCAGCACGTGCGCCCGCTCCGCTGCCTCTCCCGCTCCGCGACACGCACGCAGTGCGTAAGCCCGCTGCCTCTCCCCGCGACACGCACGCAGCGCGTAAGCCGCTGCCTCTCCCCGCGACACGCACGCAGCGCGTAAGCCGCTGCTTCTCCCCGCGACACGCACGCAGTGCGTGAGCCCGCTGTTTCTCCCCGCGACACGCACGCAGTGCGTAAGCCGCTGCTTCTCCCCGCGACACGCACGCAGTGCGTAAGCCGCTGCTTCTCCCCGCGACACGCACGCAGTGCGTAAGCCCGCTGTGTCCCCCGACCCGCGCGGCAGTCCCACCCACCCGCCCGCCAAGTTTGAGTTCTGGCGAGGCTTTCGCGAGCACCGGAGCGGAACGTACGACCGTACGTGAGCACCGGAGCACAGCGAAAACGAAGCCAGAACTCAAAATCGGCGGGCGTGCTCAAAGCCCGGATCAACGCTTCAATCTAACGGGGTCGGATTGTTGGGCGTCGAGCTCGGCTAAGGCCCGAGCGAGCTCTTCCTGTTCGCTCTGTTCGAGCTCCTCGGCCTTCGTAGGTTCCACCCGCACGGCGGCGGGGCGAGCCGGAGCTTCGGGCGGCAAGATGCCCATCTTGCGCTTGAGCGCGATGAGATCATCGTCCACGCCGTGCGCCGCCTCGAGGTCGGAGAACTTCGTGGCCAGGGTATCGCCGGTGAACTGCTCGTTCAGCTCAGTCGCGGCCTGCGCTTCGGCCTCCATGCGATCGATGTTGTTCGCCATGCGATCGAAGGCTTCGAAGGCGCTGGCGTTGCGCAAGCCGCTCATCGTCTCCGAAATGGCGCGCTGAGCTTCGGCGCGCTTCTTCCGGGCGATCAGCAGGTTCTTCTTGCGCTTGGCTTCTTCGATCTTGTTGTTGAGCGCACGCAGCGCAAGCTTCAGCTGCTCCACGGCCTGGCGTTGTTTCTGCCACTGGTCCTGGAATTGATCGCGCAGCGTCTCGTGCTCTTTTTTGCGAGCCAGCGCCTCTTTCGCTAGGTTCTCATCGCCCGCGCGGATCGCGAGCATCGCGCGTCGTTCCCACTCTGCCGCCCGCCCACCTTCGTCTTGCACCTGACGTTCCAGCCGCTTCTCATCGGCGATGCTGGCGGCGACCTGCCGGCGCGCTTCGCCGAGCTGCTCGGTCATGTCGATCACGATTTGATTCAACATCTTCTCGGGATCTTCCGAGCGGTTGATCAAGTCGTTGATGTTGGATTTGAGGAGGGTAGCCAGTCTCGCAAAAATGCCCATCTCGAAACCTCGTGACGGCGAGCCGTCAGCTTCTCACCATTTCGTGTAGCATCGCCACGTGCTCGGAGAGTGCCAGATCGATATCTGCCAGCACTGCCTCCAGCTCGTTGAGATCTGCGCTATCGAGTGACAGCGCAGCCGACAACACGACGCGTGCGCCTTCGAGCCCGTAGGCGGCGAAGGCCAAGGCCGACGCGTTGAGCTCCAGCAACTTACGATACAACACCAGGCACGCTTCGGGCGCCTGCGGGGCGCTGCCGATCTCCGCGCGCACCATCAAGATGGGCGGCTCGATGCGAACCGCCACCAGCGACCGCGCGGGCCCCGTAGAGAGCACGTAGGTGCCATCCTCCGCGCGCTCGAACGGGCGTTCGAGCCGCGTGAGATAGCTAACCAGATCCTCACTCGACTGAATCATCGCCGCACGAGCGTACACCAACACGCAGCTTGGTGCAGGCCGGTATTTGCCACAGATTCAAGGCTCAGCTCGCGCAGCGCAATGGCGCGCCGTCGCGACTGCGCCGCACGATCACCAGATCGTCCGGCCGCGGGGGTTCGGGTTGAATGGTCACGTGGTCGAGCCCGTGCGCGCTGCGCAGACGCTCCGCCACTTCACGACAGACATCTGTCCCGTGAAAGCCGCGGGCAAGGACGACATGAGCAGTCAGCGTATCGAACTTATCGGAGATGCGCCAAACGTGCAGGTCGTGCACTTCGCTTACCCCAGGGGTGGTGCGGATGGTGCCCTCGATGGCGACGACGTCGAGGTGTGGCGGGGCGGACTCCAGCAAGATGCCGGTGGTCTCGCGCAGGATGCGGTAGCCGCTCACGGCGACCAACACGGCGATGCCCGCGGAGAGCAGAGGATCAGCGCGGTAAGCGCCGAACCAGCTGACGGCAACACCGGCCAAGATCGCGGCGACGGAGCCGAGCGCGTCACTGAGAACGTGTGCCAGCGCGGCGCGCACGTTGATGTTGTCCTTGCGGCCGCGCATCAAGATCCCCGCCACCGCGAGGTTGACGATCAGGCCGAGCGCTGCGGTCAGCAGGATAGCGTTGCCGTTCAGCTTCTGCGGCTCGAACCAGCGCTCCGCCGCTTCCTTCAAGATCAACACGGCGACGCCGGCGAGCGCCATGCCGTTCACGAAAGCCGCCAACACCTCGGCGCGCCGCATGCCGTACGTGCGCAGCTCCGTGCGAGGTTGACCGGCCAAGCGTTGCGCGACCAGGGCCAGCGCGAGCGCGCCCGCGTCCGCCAACATGTGCCCCGCGTCTGCCAGCAACGCCAAGCTACCGCTCAGGAACCCAACCGTGGCCTCCACCAGCATGAAGCTGGCGGTGACGACCAACGCCAAGATCAGCGAGCGTTCGGCGACACCTGCCGCGTGATGATGATGACCATGCCCATGGTCGTGATGGTGGTCGTGGTCGTCGTGCTTGGACTGAGGCCGATCGGGACCGGATTGATGGGCGTGGTCGTGGTGGTCGTGATGGCTGTGCCCGTGCTCGGCGTGATCGCCGTGTTCGTGCGCGTGCACGTGTCGGTTGGGAGGCTCCGAGCTCACACCCGCCAATGTATCACCGTGCCGCAAAAGTGCCGCGCCGTTTGCGTCGGACCTGGCCAGAACCCGTCATTTGAAGCCGGCAAGGTGAACGACGTACCACTCCCCACGCCAAGAAATCATCGACGCGACCGGCAGCTGCAGCTCTGGCCCGGCCGGCACCTTGAACTTCAACACCGAACGCAAAACCCGGTGATACCCGACCCGGTTGCCTTCGGATCCCGGCTTCATCCAACGCGCGCTCGCCTCCGGCACACTCAGTCCCAAGAACTCCGCGTTCTGGGCGTTAGACCCCAGGCGCTGGTGATAGTCGTGGATGTCACGTTCGAACGCGCGCATCAGGCGCGCCTCCCAATCCCGCGCCGGCTTGGCGATGGCCTTGACCTGCTCGTATGCCACCACCGGGAAAAACGCGGAGCGCGCCAAACTGGGATCGTCTTTGAGGATCGCCGTGACCAGTCGCTCCACGCGTCGCTCAAAGGCTTGTGTGTCGATCCGAGGAAGCTCCTCTGTCTGCGCTAAGACAGAACCGTCGTCCGCCAACAGACTCGGATCGCGATCCGCGACGACCGCCGGCGCCGCAGCGCTCGCGCTTGCAGTAGCGACAGCGCTCGCCGATGCGCTCGGCACAGCCTGTGCCGAAGCGCTCGCAGACGCTGGAGCATTGCCCTGCGCTGGGGCACTGCTGCTCGTAGCTAACGTACCGCTCAGCGCCGGGTGTGGCTCCAACGCCGTCGGTGGCTGATTGCATGCCAACAAACCGGTGACGATCAACCAGCGAGCGAGATCCGTTGCCTCGGCCATTCGCTCCATTATTCCTCGCGCATGCATAGGTCCTCGGAGATATCGCAGCACAGCAGCCAGCTCAATACGTAACCAGAGCGCAGCCCTGTTAGCAGTGCGTAAGTCGGGCGCACACACTGGCGCCGCTCGCCAGCACGTTCAGCGGTCGCGACCCTTGCCCGCGGCAAGCAGAGCTTGTATTCGCTGTCTCGAGGTCGGGCCCGCACGCGTTGTGCTGCGGAGAGCGCGGCTCATTTCGAGCAACGGCTCGAGGGGAAATTCGCAAGATGGCTTACGCAGAGGGAAAGACGTCCATGAAGACGCCGGGACTCGAAATTCAGGCGGATTTTTTGCGAGCCATCGCGGAGCGCACGGCGCGGACCGGTGTGCTGACAGCGGATCTGGAAGGCAGGATCCTCAGCAGCGACCACGCCGCAGAGTGGCTGCTCGGCTTCGGCGGGAGCGAAGCCAGGGAGCTTCGTCTCGCTGAACTCTTGGGCCAATGCCCCGAGCCGCCGTCTCGACACTTTTTGGAGAGAGCCGTGACCGACGGCAAGTGGGAGGCCCGCGGGGCTTTGCGTCGACGTGACGGAAGCAGCTTCCCTGCCAGCCTGACCCTGCTCTTGCGACGGGACGCGCGCGGGCAGCGAGATGCCTTGGTAGCCGTCGTGCGCGACTTGTCCGCCATCGATCGGGTCAGCGTGGATCTGGAGCTGACCCGACGCGATGGGCTCGAGCTCTTCGCTTCGCGCGACTACCCGTTGTGTTGGGTCGACACGCAGGGTCACATCTGGCTCGGCAACTCGCGCTTCGCAACGCTAGCGTCCGCGCTCAAGCTCGAAGCACCCGCGACGTTGTCCGTGTTGCTCGGCTCGGCGGAGGCTGGGCGGCAGTTGCTGCAGCGGGTCCTGACGGAAGACGAAATCTTGGACTTCGAGCTGAGGCTGCGCGTGGGTACCGACACCAGCTTGGAGCTGCGCTGCGACGCGCTGGCCGTGGCGGACGGCTCCGCCGAAGTCACGGGCGTGCTGCTCGCGATGCATTCGTTTCGCAGCCCAACCACGCCGGTGGAAGCCACGGCGATCGGTTCGGACGGCCCGTACCGCGGCCTGGTCTCCGCGCTCGGCGGCGGACAGCGCGGCATGTTGTATGCTCCCGAAGAGCCATGGACCGCACCGAAGCTCGCGAAACGGTGCTGACGCAAGCACACGAACGTCTGGGTAGCGTTGCGGCAGGCCTCCGCCTGACGCGCATCTTGGGGATTGGTTCAATCGGCACGACCTACGAAGCGTTGAGTGAGGACGGCTCGCGGCGCGCCATCAAGTTCTTTCACCGTGTGCTGAGCGACGACACGTTGCTGCGATGCCGCTGGGCGGCGGAGCACGTCGCGCTGCAGCAGGACTTGCCGGAAGCCTTCGTCCAGGCGTCGCAGGTTCAGCACGGCGCACAGGGCGATCAGTTTCTGGTACTCGAACGTCTGCAGGGTGAATCGGTGGAAGCGTGCCTGCTGCGCCGATCGCTCGGCTTGCCGCCGCTCGACGCGCTACCGTTGCTCGAGCAATTGCTGGAAGTGCTGGATGCGCTGCACTCACGCAAGCTCTACCACGGAGAACTGAAGGTCGACGATCTCTTCATCGAGACAGGCGGGCGCTTGCGCCTAAGAACGTTGGGTGCGCTGGGTCGTGGCACAGACGACAACGCCTTCGCGGCGGCGGCGAGACACGACCGATTCTCCGCTGGCGTGCTCGGCTTCGTTTTGCTGTCCGGGCACCGTAGCTTGCAGCGTCGCAGTCTCCTCGAACTGGGCGACAGCTGCGAGCGGGGTGAGCTGCCGAGCTTAGAGCAGGTGGTGCCCAGCATCTTCCCTCCGCTTTCGAGCCACTTCGACGCGTGGCTTGGAGCCGAAGAACTCCCGGAATTCGCCAGCGCAGCGCGCATCTTGCGCGACTTGCAGCGACTCAAACAAGAATACGCGGCTTCCGAGCAGGCGGTGTTGAGAGCCGTGCGAACGCGGCTTTAGGCGCGCGCCTTCTTCGCAACCTTCGCTTTGGTCGCAGCCTTAGGCTTCTTCGCGGCGGGACGTTTCGCGATTGTTTTCTTCACGGCCGCCTTCTTCGCGGGAGCTTTGGGCAGCGAGCTACTGAGAGCAGCTGCGGCCAGCACGCGCTTCGGAGCGATGGTTTGGAAGCTCTCTTCGATCCATTCCTTCAACAGCTGAAGCGGGATCTCGCGCTGCCCCAGAAACACCGCAGTGACCCAACCGCTGCGACCCAGGCCATATTCGGTAGGTTTCGCGAACTCGTGATCCAGGGCTTTCGCCCGGGATCGCGGCAGCTTGACGGACAAGGAAAGCTCACCGGCGCCCGCATGCAAGAACAGGAAGGTTTTCTTGCTGATCTTGAAAGCGCGGTGTCCCCACGGGCGACTTTCCGTCACTTGTGGGAATGATTCTGCGCAGGCAGCGAGCGCGCTCTCGGCTCGCTGGAGCTTGGAAGCACTTTGCGTCGGAGCAGCCACGAAATTTCAGTACCAGAGCAAGTGAGCGCCGTGCGAGCAAAAATAGCCAGACCGCGCGCAAATCTTGGGAAGAGGCGCGGCTGCTGACGCTGAAGTCACGAAAAATCACTCGAACGGGGCGATTTTTGCGACGAATTCGTGCACTGCTCGCCACTACACAAGTACGTGCACGGTTCGCTTAGCTCTTCCTTAGCTCGCGTTGCTCGTTTCCCGTACCAACGCTTGGGAGACGCGGAGCTGCTCCAGGCCGTTGCGCAACGCGACGCGGAGGCGGTGCGCATCGTCTGGGAGCGTTCGTCGCCGCGTGTTCGCGCGGTGCTGCGAGCCATCTTGGGACCAGCCGCCAGCGAAGATTTGGTCGCGCGCGTCTTCGTACAGCTGGTGAAGCTGCCCGGCGCCGGGAGCAAGGTCGACGCTCTGCAACGCGAGCTGGTGCGACTCGCCAGCGCTGGCGCCATCGCGGAGCTCGAGCGCCAGCGAAGGCGCTTATTCCGCAAACGACGCTTGGCGCGGAGCGGCGTCGTCAGCGCTCCCCGCTTGGTACAAGCGCTCTATCGCTGCCTGGATGAGCTCCCGCCGCGCCGGCGCGTGGCCCTCACGCTGTGCGAAGTACAAGGCTATACGCTGCCAGAGATCGCGTCCGCGCTGCGGCTCGACGAGCGCGCGGTACTGCGCGAGATCGAGCGAGGGCGAGAAGCGCTGACACGCGCCCCTTCTGCCGAGCCGCTGCTCGCGTTTTATCTGGAAGACGGCGAGCGAGACTCGGCGCGGCGCTGCACGCGTGACCTGTGGCACCTGGCATACGACTTCGCGTCGGCCCCAGCGTCACCCGAGCAGCAGCTGCTTGGGCGCGAACACGCACTGCGCGCGCTCGAAGCGCCCGACCCCGTCGTGACGCGCAGGTACTCCGGACGCACGCGCGCGGCGGCGTGGGCTGCGCTGGGATTCGTGATTTCTGCGCTGGTAGCGGCCACGCTGCTGCTACGCAAGCCGCTCACGTATCAGGTGGACGCACCGACGGCGAATGCCGGCTACGTCAGCGCCACCGGCGAGCACCCCGCTAGCGTTCTTTTCTCGGATGGAAGCAGCGTGCACGCAAGCCCTGGCGCGCGCCTGCGAATCGAGAGCGTCAGCGCGGACGGCGCGAACATCGCGGTGGAGCGCGGTTCGGCCAACATCCACGTAGCAGCGCATGCGCACGCGAGCTTTCGTTTCGGTCTCGGACCGTTCGAAGCGCGCACCTCCGGCGTGTCGTTCGACGCCAGTTGGGATCCTGCACATGAGACGCTCGAGCTGTTCGTGCAAGAGGGCTCGCTGGAGCTCACGTATTTGGCGGGCAGTCGCTTCGCGCTGCGCTCCGACCAGCACTTTCGGGCGGCTGCCTCGGACGGCACGCTGCGCATCAGCAACGTCAAACAACCGAGCCTGAGCGCTCTGGTGCGGCGGGGACAATTTGCAGAAGTGTTACGCCTCACTCAGGCCTCCGGCATGGAGGGCTGCTTCGAGACCTGCAGCCCGTCGGAGCTGCGCGCGCTAGCAGATGCGGCGCGCGTCTTGGGCGAGCACGCCATCGCGGAGACGAGTTTGTTAGCGTTGCGCCGACGCGCGACCGACGCGGACGAACTGGCGGCGGCAGCGTTCTTGCTCGGTCGTATCAGCGAAACACGCGGCCAGTTCGCCACCGCAAACGCCTGGTACGAAACCTCTTCGCGCGAAGCCCCGCAAGGCGAGTTCGTTGGCGACGCTTTGGCCGGGCGCATGCGTGTGATCGCCGCGGGCGAAGGCACGCTCAAAGCGGAAGCGCTGGCGCGCGAATACCTGGCGCGTTACCCGGCGGGCGTTCACGCCCATGCGGCGGGTCAGATCGCACGCGTGCAGTGAACGCGCGCTGAGTAGGTGCTCGCTCAGAACGTGACGCGCAGGCCCGTTCCGACCTGGCCTGGACCTGGCACCAGCGAAAACTGCGGACCTTTCGAGCGGGCGCGGGCCGGTTCTGCCGTTCGCTCGTACTTGTTGGGATCGTTGCCGGTCAGCAGCAAGATCACGCCCGTTACCGCGATCGCCCCGCCGACGCCCATCGTGATGTAGCCGGCCAAGCGCATGTTCTTCGCGCCGTCGATGTCGTCGTTGGCGTCGTTGAACAGTTTGCGACAGGGTTGATCCGAACCGTCCTGCGAGTCGTAACCGTTGCGCCAGTCGCACGGCGCCTCGTTGTTGGTGTTCAACAGCGTGGCCGCAGCGAGCGCGTCTTTCCCATCATCCTCATTCGATGCCGCGACTCGCGTAACGCCGAACCCACCCGCTGCGATCAGCGGCCCGGCGATCACGCCCACCAACCCCCAGGTTCGGTGGAACATCGCGCTGCTGCGGTAGGATTTGCGCGTCTCCGGCGTCGGCTCGAAGCGCACCTCGACCACGGTGGGTTTGCCCTGCTCGAGCAGCACGTCGCGATCGGTCGTGAAAAATCCCGCGGAGGACACGCTGATGCGATGGGGACCAGCCGGAATGCGCAGTGGCCCCGTGTACACGCCTCTGCGTTCCCCATCGAGCGTCAGCTCCGCCGGGCCCTCGCTCGTGTCCAGCACCAGTGTGCCACCAGCGGAGCCGAGCGCTGCTTCATCCACGCGCAAGTCGACCGTCAGATCGCCAGTCGCACCCTGACCAACCGTCACCTCGCGACGCTCCGTCACGTAACCCGGACGCCGCAGCTCGACGACGTGATGACCCGCAACGAGCGTGACCGAGGTGGCCAGCGGAGTCTTGCCGACGGGTTGACCATCCACCAACACCTCTGCGGCGGCCGTGCGCGAGCGCACCGTGAGATTCGCCAGCTGCTTGCCCTGCGTCTGCACCAGTTCGAGCGCCACGCTGGCGTCCGCGTTGCCAGCGATCACGACCTCCTTGCGCGCCGGGGCGTAGCCCTCCGCGACGGCGCCCACGATGTGATTGCCCTCCGAGACACGAATCGGCCCAGTCAGCGGAGTTTTCGCCACTTCGACGTTGTCGATCTCGACGCGCGCGCCTTCGGGTAGCGTCGTCACCATCAGGCGCCCCACGCGCGCTTTCTGATCGCTCAGCGTCGCCTTCGCTCGCTCGAGCTGCGTCTTCGACAGTGAATTGCTCGCGATCGCGGGCTCGAGCGCGTCGACAGCATCCACCGGACGCCCCATCGCCGCGTACACCAAGCCGATGTTGTAGAGCACCACGGGATTTGGCAGGATTTCGTAGGTGCGCTTGAACTCTGCCAAGGCACCTGCGTTATCGCCGCCGTCGAACAGGCGGATGGCGCGATCGAAGCGTTGTGCAGCTTCCGTCTTGGTTGCCGCATCCACCTTCTTGGGTTCAGGGGGCGCAGGCGCTGCGGGCGCGGCGGCTGGTGGTGGGGTTGGGGCGGCGCTGGGAGCATCGGCGGCCCAAGCGAAGGAATGGGAAAGCAAGGAAGCTGCGCCCAACAGAGCCACGACTCGACGCGAATGTACCGATTTCATCGAACTGGAATCTCCTTGGCGCGTCTCCGGGCGCCGCGAGCCGGGCGAGAATACATCAGGACTTCAGGTTCATCGCAACTGGATGCCTCGAGCGTGGCGCGGTCGAGCGACACGTCAGCAGGCCTTGTTCTTGCGTTTGCCGCCCGACGGCAGGTTTCGTGAACCGCAGACACCGGCGCGTCCCGTCTTGCCGCTGAGGCCTGGGTTCGGCTCGCACACCGCGTCCGTGCGATCGCAGTCGTCGTCGCAGTCGCACAAAAAAGCGCAATAGCCAAGGTCGCCGTTCGCGCTGCGCGTGGCCTGCGGGATCGCGCAAAAATAGTCGAGTTTCGCGCTGGTGTCGGGCTGCCCGCAGCCCGGAGTGCCGTAGCTGCAAACTCCACTACACAAGGCGAAGGCCTCGCTCTGCTCGTAACAACCTCCACTACATGTCGAAGGCGACGCGGCAGCATCACACAGCGTGCCGATCGGCTCGCCTGCGCGAGCTGAATCCGCGCACAAGCCGGTACTCAGGTTGCAATGGCGTCCAGAACAATCGCGATCGTCCCGGCAGGCGGGTCGGCAGAAACCGACTCCCGAGCCAATCACCGACTCGCTGCACACGAGGTCTACGCGACCACGACATTTGTCAGCCTCGTTCGGCTGGGTGCCAAGTTCGCAGCCGGGCAAACAATAGGCGGCGTCATCAGCCTTGTTTGCAGGCGTCCCCGCGTCGGACAGCACGATGCACTTCGAACGCGCGTCGAGCCCCTGGCAAAAGTCGTGGTCCGGCAGACATTTCGCCAGACACATGCCGGCGCTCGGTCCTTCTCCGCCGATCAGCGAGGAGTCGACGCCCAGGCATTCGAGCCCCGCGCGACAATCGTCCGAGGTTTCACACTGAGCGCCCAGGCGGCCCGAGTTCGGTCCAGTCGCAGGAAATTGTTGCCCGCTTGGATCCTCGCATACGCATGCCGCGTAGGATCTTCCATCCGGTTTGCACACCTGGTAGCCGCTACAACCACTCGTGACGCAGGCGATGGACTGGCCGGGGACACACGCGGGAGTCTCTCCGGAAGAGCAGCCGGAAAAGCCCGCAAACAGCCAGGTCAAGAGCGAAGCCTGCGCAATCACACCCAGGATTTGGCGCACGACGCGCAGCGATTTGAAGGCACTCATCCCGACTAGCTACCCTCGCTTGAAACCCCGAACGCTAGCACAGCTACTTCAATTTCGTCTTCATCACTCTCACATGACTTTGCCGCGAAGAACCGCGGTCTTCGCCGTGTGACGGAAGTGCCCTCGGTAGCGAACCCAAATTTCCACCTCCTCGCGCCAGGGGGAACCGAGTAGAGTCCGGCGACTCAGCAATCGCTCGACCTATCGGCGGGCGGCTCGTCTAGCTGGATGATGGGACTTCAGACCCATCACCTTCCGCTGTTCCCTCCCCACTTTTCGCAAGAAGCATTGCCCTCTTCCAGGCTGGAAGAGGGCTCATCCAACGGAGCAAAGAGGTTCTCGCATGCCCGCTTCGGTCAAAGCGTTCTCGTTCGCGCACTGGCTTAAAAAATCTGGTTTGAGTTTGGGGCTCACGCTCGCCTTGTTCGGCGGCTGTGGCTCGGACAACAACAAAGATTTGCCGCCCTCCACCTGCAGGCTCAACAGCGATTGTAGCGGCGACCTGGTGTGCAGCTTCGGCATCTGCCACGCAGAATGCGCGGAGTCGAAGGACTGTCCGGCGGGGCAACGCTGCCTCAAGGTGAGCAATACCACCACGAGCGGCGGAGCCGGCGCGTCGGGCGCGGGCGGAGCGAACAGCTCGGAGCCAGAGAGCGAGACCCTCAACGTCTGCTACTTGCCGACGCAATCGAAGTGCGTACGCAACTCCGACTGCGACGAACCGCTGGTCTGTGCCGCGGATCTGCAATGTAGAAATGAATGTGTCCAGGATCGCGACTGCTTGAAGAGCCAGAAATGCGTGCAGAACGTGTGCGCGGATCCCTCGGAGATCGGCAGCGACGGCAAACTCCTCAACAACGATGGTTGCCCCACCTGCAAGGGCGGCGACGAGTACAGCCAGGCCGGCGCCGGCGGTGAAGGTGGAGAAGGCTCGGGCAGCGGTGGCCGTGGTGGCGCTAGCGGCGGTGGCCGTGGTGGCGCGGGCAGCGGTGGCCGCGGCGGCGCAGGCAGCGGCGGTCGCACCAGCGTCGATCCGAACGAAGATTGCGTGGAAGGGCGCACCGCCTGCGCGCCCGAGGGCAACGGCGTGATGACGTGCGGCGCCAACCACAAGTGGGACGTCGACAACATCGTAGAGTGCCCGAAACAGACGCACAGCTGCATCCTCGGCGTGTGCGCGCCGTGCCCGACTGGCACCGCCAACTGCGACGGCGAATCGAACACCTCGTGCGAGTTGTCCCTGAACTCCACGGAGTCGTGCGGCGCTTCCTGCGACGAGCAGGAGGAGTGCTCGGGTGAGGTCCCCACCTGCGACTACGGCGTGTGCGGTCAAGAAGTCGTGCCGACGGATTGTGAGGGTGAGCTCACCCCCGGCAACGTCATGATCGCGACGCAAGCGGATCTGACCGCGTTCAGGAACGCAGGCACTACCTGCATCGTGGGTAACCTGCAGATCAACAGCACCTCGCTGACTAATTTGGTCGGCCTCGAGCGCCTGCAGTACGTCGGTGGCGACGTGAGCATCAGCAGCAACGGCATGCTGACCGCGCTGACCGGCCTCTCTGGTCTGACCACGGTCAAGGGCACCTTGACCATCAGCAGCAACAACGCGCTGACGGATCTCAAGGCGCTGGCCTTGCTCTACACCGTAGGAGAAGGGCTCAACATCTCCTCCAATGGGGCACTGCTGAGCATCGCCGGCTTCGACAGCCTGGCGCGCGTCTATGGCGCACTGAGCCTGCAATACAACGCCAAGCTGCTGAATTTGAACGGATTTCCGGCGCTTGGCAGCACCGGCGGCTTGTCGATTTACGGCAACAACGTGCTGGTGGAGCTGAAGGACTTTGCCGGGCTGCTGGACATCCGCGGCGAGGTCAACATCAGCAGCAATCAGTCGCTGCAAAGCATCAACGGCTTTGCCAACATGAAGAGCGTTCGAGGCAACGTCAACATCGGGAGCAACGCGAACCTGGTGTCGATCAATGGCTTCGGAGGCCTGCAGTCGCTAACGGGCAAGCTGACGCTGAATAACAACGACAAGCAGACGACCCTGACCGGCTTCGAAAACCTCACGGATCTCGGGGCACTCGAGATTACGAGCGAGGCCGCGTTGTCCGCGATCGCCGGCTTCGGTGCGTTGCAGAACGTGAGCAACGATTTCAGCATCCACGACAACCCCGCGCTCCTGCGCTTCGACGGCTTCAACGCCTTGGTGCGCGTCGGTGGTGACATCTTCTTGTTCAACAACGCCGTAGCGACCGCCATCGGCGGCTTCGGCGAACTCGCGGTGGTCGATCACAACGTTGAAATCTACGCGAACGCCAAACTTGCTTCACTGGAGGGACTCGGCAAGCTCAGCAAGGTCCTGGGACGCCTGCGTGTAGAGGACAACCCGGTGCTCATCAGCATCAATGGGCTCGGTTCACTCAACGAAGTCGGCGCCGCGCTGTATATCGACCACAACCTCAAGCTGACGAATTTCGACGGGATCGGCCGCCTGAAATACATCGGCACGGATCTGTGGATCCAGGACAACCCGGTGCTGGAGAGCATCAACGGCCTCATCACCGGCAAGCTCGAAGTAGTCGGCAATGACTTCGCCATCGCCAAGAACCCCAAGCTCTCTACCTGCGACGTGGACGCCCTGCGGGAAATCGTCACAGCAGCGGGCGGCTACTCGGAGGTGGAGCACAGCTGCTGCAACAAGCCGTGCGGTTGTGATCCGGAAACGGACATGGACTGCGCGGTGGTCTACACCGGCAACGTAACGGTCAAGACGCCGGAAGACTTACTGACATTGGCAGAGGTCAACAAGGTCGAGGGTAACGTCTCGATCGAGAGTTCGACGGTCACGAACTTGAATGGCTTGGACTCGCTCAAGCAGATCACGGGCGCCCTACGCATCACCAGCAACGCTCAACTCACCAACATCAACGGTCTGGCAGGGCTGACTGCGGTGGATGGCGACGTCGTGATCGCCAGCAACGGCACGCTGACGAATCTGAACGGGCTCGGCAGCGTAGAGACCATCAAGGGCGAGCTGCAAATCTCGAGCAACGCCGCACTCACCTCGCTCGGCGACCAAGCAGTGAAGGAGATCGGCGGCAGCCTGACCATTCAGTACAACGGCGTGCTCACCAGCCTGAACGGCTTGGACGAACTGACCAGCGTGGGTGGTGGAGTCAACATCTACGGCAATGGCAAGCTCCAAACCATCGGCGCCCTCAGCGCGCTCACGACCGTGGGCGTTGATTTCAGCATTGGCAGTAACCAAGTGCTGGCGGAGCTCAACGGTCTCCCCGCCCTGACCAGCATCAAACGCAACTTCAGCGTCAGCGGGAACCCCTCGCTAACGACGATGAACGGGTTCGCCGGGCTGGAAACCGTCGGGGGTGACTTGACCATCAACTCGAATGCGGCGCTGAGCACCATCACGGGCTTCGAGGGGCTGACCGCGGTCGGCGCGGACGTCAGCATCAACACCAACGCAAACCTGACCGCCATGGCTGGCTTCTCCAAGCTGTCGACCATCCAGGGCACGCTCAACGTCTTCCAGAACGCGAAGCTCGCAGCGCTCGACGCCGCCAACGGTTTCGAAGGGCTGACGCGCGTCGAGGCAGATATCAAGCTCTACAACAACGCTGCGCTGGCCAGCATCGCGGGCTTCACGGCCCTGGAGTACGTGGCCAACCTCAGCATCTACGACAACCCCGGTTTGAAGACGATCGCTGGTTTTGGCAGTCTCGCGGACGTCAACGGCGGCCTCGCCATCTCGAACAATGTTGGCCTCACCTCGATCGCCGGCTTTGCAAGCCTGGGACAGCTGGGTGGAGCTCTCACGATTCGCGACAGCGACTTGCTGAAGACCATCACCGGTTTTAGCAGCGTAGAGAACATCGGGCTGAATCTGGTGATCGTGTCCAACCCGGTGCTCGATACGATCACTGGATTCTCTGCTGGCGCGCTCACGAGCAACAGCCTCGGCAACGAGTACCGCATCGCTGCGAACCCGGCGCTGTCTCGCTGCGTGGTCGATGACCTGCTCACCAAGCTCGGCATCACCAAGGGCAGCGGCACCGACAAGAGCGGCGCGAACTCTGGTTGCACCGCCTGCACCGCGGGCGTCTGCAGCGGAACCGCGGGCGGACTCGACATGCAGGCGGGTCTGTTCGAAGGCGACGTGGACATCAAGAACGCCGCCGACATCGCCTGGCTGAAGAACGTCGTGGATCTAAACGGCAGCCTGTCGCTGACGAGCACGGCGCTCCCTCAAATCAACGGTCTTGCAAACCTCAAGTCGGTGAGTGAGTTCGTGAACATCGCGTCCAACAGCGCGCTGACCAACCTGAACGGCCTGGCTGGTCTGACCACCGTCGCTGGCTACTTCAACGTCTCCAGCAACGGCGTGCTCAGCAACGTCAACGGGCTCAGCAAACTCAGCAGCGTCGGCGGTTACCTGCACATCAACTACAACGGTGAGTTGACGAACGTGAACGGCTTTTCGGCGCTGGAGAGCGTCGGCGGCGACCTGCAGATCTACGGCAACGGCAAGCTCACGACGCTGCAGGCCTTGATCGACAACCTGACGGACGTCGGCGGGGGCTTCAACGTGAGCCAAAACACGCAGCTGAGCGTCTGCATGGCGACCGCGCTGGCGACGGCCGTATCCGCAACCAACCCAACCACCACGCCCAACTTGGCGTGCGCCAAGACCTGCAACGTCGCCGTCTGCCCGCCCTGATCGCTAAAGCCCAGTCCGAGATCGCGACTGTCGCAAATTGAGACAGAACGAGCGCGCAGCTGCCGAAAATCGGGGAATTGCTGCGCGCTCGGCGCGGCATGTTTCGTGAAGTGAGCTCCTGCACCGATGAAGACCCGGCAGGAGCTCGAAGCGATGGCGACAATTCTGAACGGCATCGCCATCTGGGGCGCAGTTCCCGGGAGCCCTGCCGCAGAGTTGGGTGTTCGCTACGGCGACATCGTGCTGCGCGTGAACGGCGTCGCCACGCCCACGATTCAAGACTTCGTCGAGGCGCGCGCGCTGAGCCGCCAGCACACGGAGCTCGAGCTCTTTCGCGACGGACAACTGGTGCGGCTGACGCTGGTGCTTGCTCGATCGCCACGCGTGACGGACGAAGAGCCTCGAGAAACGTGGGTGTCCCACAAGTTGCCGAGCGCATGAAACAACCAGAGCGCGCGAGGGGCGTGACAGAACTGTCGTCCGCCTCGGTAAACTTTGGGTTTTCCGTTACCGGCGCGCTGGCCGACGCACCCAACGCCAGATGCTCGCGGGGCCGTAATCCCTCACCTGTCTCCGGAATTCTGTGAGGGGTACACGCCGCGATGTGCTCCGGACATGCGACCCCTTCCCAAGTTGACAACCGACGGCTCCTCGATGAACCTGCTGCTCGGTCTGCAGGGGGATATGTCCCGTGCAGACGGAGGAGAAGAGAGTGGGCAGTCAACCGGATCCCCGAGGTTCCGTGCTGCTGGTCGACGATGACCCGACGCTGACGCGGATCCTGTCGCGGTCGTTGTCGGGGCTAGGCTGGCAAGTCGAAGTCGCTGAAGACGCGGAGAGCGCGCTTTCACGCCTTGCAGTGCAAGGCTACGACGCGCTGGTGGTCGACCTGCAATTGCCGAACAGCGATGGACTCGCATTGCTCGAGCAAATGCGCGAACAGACACCGCGCCGAGCGATGCCTGCGATCGTGATCATCTCCGGGCACTTGGACATTCCCGTAACGGTGCGAGCCGTACATGCCGGCGCCTCCGACGTGCTGGAGAAGCCGATCTCCGGCACCTATCTGGATGAGCGGTTGCGCGCGGTCATGTCGCAGCGCAACTGGCAACGTCCTCTGCAAGACGCAGGTGACGACGCTGTCGAGCGCATTCTGGGCAAGACCGCGGTCGTGCAAAGCGTGCGCGAGCAGATCCGCAACGTCGCGCGTTTTCCCGAACTGTCCGTGATGATCATGGGCGAGACAGGGACGGGTAAGGAGCTGATCGCCGAGGCGATTCACGCGCTGAGCAAGAATACTGGCCCGTTCGTGTCGGTAAATTGTGGCGCGATTCCAGAAGCCATGTTCGAACGCGAGCTGTTCGGGCTAGAGGCAGACGCTAGCAGCGCCAAGGCGGCTGAGGTGGGGTTGCTGGAAAGCGCCAGCGGCGGCACCTTATTTTTCGACGAGCTCTCCGAGGTGCCCGGTCAGCTCCAACCCAAGCTGCTGCGCGCTCTGGAAGCGCGCGCGTTCCGTCGACTCGGTGGCAATACCGAGATCCCGTTCAGGGCGCGCGTCATCTCCGCCACCAACCGCCGCAACAACAGCGCCGAGCGCGCGGTCCGCTCCGATCTCTACTTCCGCTTGGCGTCGTTCACGATCCAGGCTCCCGCGCTGCGCGAGCGAGGCGAAGACATCGAGGCGCTGTCCCAACATTTCTTGGTTCAGTTCAGCGAACGCTACCCTGATGCGCCCCGCACGCTGACGCTCGGCGCGCTGGAGACGTTGCGTGTGTACGAGTGGCCCGGCAACATCCGAGAGTTGCGCGCCGTTCTGGAGCAAGCAGCGGTGCGCGCCCAATCCTCGGAGATCGGGGCGGAGGAAGTTGCCGCAGTGCTGCGCGAGCGACGGCAGGACAGCGAACCCGTGCATTCGACCGCGGCGTTCAACCCGGAGCGCGTCCCCACCTTCCCCCCGCTGACGCGCGCACCGCTGCGCGTGTTCGAGCGGCAAATGATCGAGAGCGCTTGGCAATCCAGCGCCCATAACCTGAGCGCGGCAGCGCGCAGCCTGGGCCTGCCGCGCACGACGCTGCGCGACAAGCTCCGCAAGTACGGGTTGCTCTGAAGCGGCTACGATAGCGCAGAAAATTTCGCTGGTTCTGTAGCCGATGGGCTAGCTCTGGCGCGCACGGAGGCGCTTGGGCTCCACTTCCCCCATCGTCTCCGCGGCGCATGTCGGATAGCGTGCGCGCACCATGTCTCAGGTGTACCGGTCGATGCGGATCCTTGGAGCTTTTCTCGGCGTCGGGCTGCTGGCTCCCGCTTGCTTGTTCAACAGTGTCGCCAAACTCAGCGACGAGGGCAAGCCGGTGCAGCTCGTGCGCGAGACCACGGCTCCCGTCAATTGTCGCGTGATCGAGAAGATCACCGGATCTTCCAAGTCGGACAAAGAGGAAGAGGCGTTCGAAGGCGCGCGCAACGATTTCAGAAACAACGCTGGCCGCTTGAAGGCGAACTACGCGCTGGTGGAGAGCGAACGCGCGAGCAACGTGGGCACCACGCAAACCCGCGAGGTCTTCATCCAAGGCAAGGCGTTGAATTGCACGACGCTCGCGATGGAAGCCGAGGAAGAGAAGCGACAGGAAGAGGCGCGCGCCAAGAAGGAAGAAGACGAGCGCAAGGCGCAGGAAGAGAAAGAGCGCAAAGAGCAGGAAGAGAAGGACAAGCAGGCGGCAGAAGAGGCCGCCGCCAAAGAGAAGGCGAAGGAAGAGGCTGCCGCCAAGAAGGCCAAAAAGAAGTAGCGCCGAGGCTCAAAGCGTCGGCTGGGGCAAGCCGAGCTTTTCGAACACCACGGGTGGCGAGACGAACAGCATCTCATCGGTGCTGAGATCCACCGCCACCTGCGTCGTCTCCGCCTTGGTCAGGCGTTGGCCGGTGACCGCGTCGCGGATGACGTAGCTGAAGCGCAGCCGATTCTCCCATTCCTTCAGCTCCGCTCGAACGATCACGCGTTGTCCGAACGTGGCTGGCTTGGCGTAACGCACGCGCAGGTCCGTCACCGGGAACGAATAACCCGAGGCTTTCATCGCCTGGTAGCCATAGCCGATGGTCTCGAGCGCGGCGCAACGCGCGACCTCGAAATAGCGCACGTAGTGGCCGTGCCACACGATCTCCATGGCATCCACGTCGTGAAACGGGATCTGCAGCTCCACTTCGGCGAAGATCACGCGATGTCCCCAGCGGGGTAGAGCTCGAACGCTTCCTCACGCACGAGCGTCAGCAGGTGGCGCAGCTCCGTCTCCAGCGCGCGATCCTCCCCCAGGAACGGGATGTGTTCGCGGAAAGCAGCGTGCATGTTTTGCAAGCTGGCCGGCAGGTGCTCGCGGGTGATGCCGCCCTCGCGCACGCGCAAATCCAAGCCTTGTGTGGCGGCGAACAGCGCGGCCACGGCTACCTGCTCGCTCAGCTCCAGCACGCGTAGGCAGTCGCGCGCGGCGATGGTGCCCATGCTGACCTTGTCCTGATTGTGGCACTCCGTAGAGCGCGAAAAGGAAGCCGCGGGCATGGTCAGCTTGAGGGCTTCCGCGGTCCAAGCGCTCGCGCCGATCGAAAGCGCCTTGAGACCATGGTTGATCGGCAGGCGTTGGCGCGTCGCTCCGGTCAGGTTTGCGGGCAAGCCGTGATTGAACTTCGGATCCAAGAGCAGCGCCACTTGGCGATCCAGCAAATCGGCGACGCTGGCCACCAACGCCTTCAGGCTATCCATCGCGAAGGCGATGTGACCACCATAGAAGTGCCCGCCGTGCAGCACGCGCTCCTGCTCGGCTTCCACCAACGGATTGTCGTTTGCGCTGTTGATCTCGTTTTCAATCAGCGTACGAAAGAAGGGCAACGCGTCCTCCAGCACACCGATGACGTGCGGCGCGCAACGCAGGCTGTAGCGATCCTGCAAGCGGTGCTCGTTACGTCCCGGCACGTCTCCGCCCAGATCCAAACGCAGCCGCGCAGCCACGCGCTGCTGACCGGGGTGCGGCTTGGCCGCGAACAACGTCGCGTCGAAGTGGTGCGGATTACCCGCCACGGCCAGCACGGAAAATGCGGTGATGCGCGTCGCCAACTGAGACAAGTACTGCGCGCGCCGAAACGCCAGACAGCCGAGGGCGGTCATCACGGCCGTTCCGTTCATGATCGCGAGCCCTTCCTTCGGGCGCAGCGTGAGCGGCGTGATCCCGCGCTCACGCAGGGCGTCCGCCGCCGGGCGACGCCGACCAGCGTCGAGCACGTCGCGCTCGCCGCAGACCACGGCCGCGACGTAGGACAGCGGCG
>Ga0247764_1000056_pt1 | contig 45352 bp, 45 predicted proteins | sample UWRJL051202B4_FD_179932 | JGI IMG/M metagenome (GOLD analysis project Ga0247764, IMG submission 179932) | Plant litter microbial communities from Arlington Agricultural Research Station in Wisconsin, United States - UWRJ-L051-202B-4 | ecosystem: Environmental > Terrestrial > Plant litter >...
TTTTACAAGCACATCCACCGGGGCGGCTACCCTGCGTTGGGAAATAGACAATAGCTTTGCCAGCGACCAAAAGACTTTTACACGGCAATTTCCCGGACCGGGATCTCACACCGTACGTCTCATAGCTTACAATAGCCTCAACTGCAGCAAGACCTATGATGGAGTCATAGATGTAAACGGTAAGCCAACAGCCTCGTTTCTGCCTGACAAAGCACAGGACTGCGGAGACCTTTCGCTGTCAGGCTGCGCGCCTTTTACAATTAACTTCACCAATACCTCGGCTTCAGCGACAAGCTTTACATCGAAATGGACCTTTGGCGACGGACAGACCTCCACGGATAAAAACCCGACACATACCTATGGTGTCGGTACCTATACCGTAACACTCGAAGTAAAGAACACCAACGGATGTACTTCCACAAAGTCCGCGCAGGTTGTCGTATCGAACATAACACCGGTAGCGAAGTTTATCGTATCGAAAAATACCGCGTGTGCTCATGAAGACCTCCAGTTCACAGACCAGTCCACCAATGCTACCTTCTGGTGCTGGGACTTCGGTGACGGCGGCACGTCATCCATGCCATCGCCAAGCCACAGCTATAACGAGCCCGGAGTCTATACGGTGACACTCATCGTAAAGAACGGCGGCTGCACGTCGACCTACACCATTACCGACGCTGTAACCGTAAAAGATCCGTTTGTCGATTTCGAGATCAAAAAGAACTGCGGCAATCCTTTTCAGATACAACTGGTCAATAAATCGAGGAACTATAACTCGCTCACCTGGACATTCGGTGATAACCAGACCGCAACCGGAGCCATCAACACACACCTTTATACCGCTACCGGCGACTATTCCGTGGTGCTGATCGGCACGAACACAGCCAGCCAGTGCAGCGTGCGTGTGGAAAAACCTGTATCTATCTATGACGTAAAAGCGGATTTTACGGTAGATAATCTAAGACCTTGCAAAAACTCACCGGTTACATTTACAGACAAATCACAAGGTGCCTCAGCCTGGTTCTGGATATTTGACAATGGCCTTACAAGCGGCCAGCAAAACCCTACTACATCCTATAGCATAGCAGGACCTGCCACCGCAACGCTATCCGCCATTGATCCCGATGGCTGCTCGAAGAGCAAATCGGTCGTCATTGATGTCATCGATATAACAGGCAACTTTAACACCCTCGGCACCAGCAATTGCGAGGAGTTCAACGTCAAGTTTACCGACCTGACGATCGCAAACCCGTCCATCACAGCATGGGAATGGAACTTTGGCGACGCGACAGCATTGTCCACCGACCAACACCCGTTACACACCTATGAGCAACCCGGCAAGTATACCGTATCCGTCTCGCTCACCAATAGCGACGGCCTTACATGCACCCTGGTACGCAACGACGCGATAAACTTTACTGTACCTGTAGCGGACTTCACCGTAGACAGACAAGGCCACTGCCTCGAAGAATTCATGCAGTTCGGTAATCTCTCGCGCAATGCCGCCACATACTCATGGGATTTTGGCGACGGACAGACTGCGGGGGGTATCAATCCCATAATAGCGTATCACGCTATCGATACCTTCACGGTGACGCTGAAAGCAAGAGACACTTATGGATGTGAGAAAACGCGGACAAGAACAGACTATATATTTATAACAAAACCCAAAGCCGGGTTCAGCGCCAAAGATATCTACAGCGACTGCCCCCCGCTTACCACCAGTTTCACCGACGAATCAGTCGGCGCAACTAAATGGGACTGGCTCTTCGGCGATGGACAATCGTCTCTATACGCCTCGCCTTCCTCTACCTATCGCCGCCCCGGAGAGTTTGACGTTACGCTCACCGTTACCGACGCCAACGGCTGTCAGGACACGATCACAAAACCCAAGCTGGTGTTTGTTGGCGGACCGTACGGAACATTTGACATCACCGAATCTGGCCCCTTCTGCGTAAATGACTCTACCCTCTTTACCGCGCAGACCACAAACGCCACCGTCCACGAGTGGGACTTCGGCGATGGCATCGTGCGAGACCAGGCAGAGATGAACGCCGGCCACCGTTACAAAGGCCCCGGCAAATACAACGTGGCCCTCGTACTGTACGATGCCAATGGCTGCAAAGTAGTAGCTGATGGTAAAGTGGTAGTCGAACTTATGGATACCACGAAAATCGACTTCACATTCCCATCCTGCATATTTACAGACGTGGCATCTGCAATCACGGCTACAGCCGAACAAAACAACATATTATACGAATGGGTAGTCGACGGCCAACCCGCAGGATCGGGTCAGGAGATCTCCATCGCACTCAATGCCCCCGGCAAACACAGCGTTATCGTTAACGCCACTAACGCTGCAGGCTGCGTCTCCACCGTAGTCTACGATGTACCCGTACAGGGCGACCTAGAGTTCATCCCCAACGTCTTCACCCCCAACGGCCAGGACGATCTCAACAGCACCTTCGAGATCCTCGGCCTTGACCGCAGCACGTGGGACCTTTCCGTCTATAACCGCTGGGGTCGCCAGGTATATGAAAAACGTACCTACAACAACGACTGGACAGCTCCCGGCCTAAGCACCGGAGTGTACTACTACTTGCTCAAAAACGCTGTCTGCCCGGAAAGACAATACAAAGGAACTGTATCGATAGCCCGGTAACTCCGTATCTGATACATCTATCAATACCAGCCGTGGCAGATCGCAAGCTGGTATTGATAGACAATACAGCAGCACCATATTGATTCTGAACAGGGTGTTTGGTCTGATATTCAAAAAGGCTACAATGGCTCTACCCGTATACCCTTACCGGCAAGACGCTGCTGAATCGCCTCGAACTCATCATCATAAAACAACGTCATATACCTGAGGTTCGGAAACTGATCCACGTCTTCAAACGACCGGATGTTGAAGTCGTCAGTGGTACCGCTCCAGAAAGGAATGATGTTCATATAGATGTCATTGCCTCCGTCCTGCGTGATCTCGTCCACCTCCGGCGCCAACGCCTCATCGACTTCTAAACGTTTGAAGTATTCCAACGCCTCCGGAATAATATCATACCCCTCCGCATCTACATCGATCGCCCGTGTCGTATGTCGTCGGGCAAACTCGAATATATCGAACGCCGGCTTGATCAACTCCTTCTCGTACATTAAAACCTGGATAACCGAAAGCTTGAAGCTAAGATCAACAAACTGCATAGGCTTACCGGCGATTGGTTTGAAAGCATACCGATCAGGCTCCGGAATAACCTCCGGCGTATAAGCCGAAAATTCTAACACCATAATATCGCCAGCATCGTTCAGATCGAGGTATACCGTCGTATCACCGGCAATCCATGTGCTATACGTATCATCAGCCTCCTTCTTTTTAACAGGCCAATCGCTCAACGACACACCATTAACGGTAATTTTCCCCTGGAAAACATTCTTTGGCCGGAACTTATATTCTCCCATGCGCATCTGGATACCGATCGCCTCGGCAACCTTACCTTTAGCCGAGTATGCATAAATACCCACATCATCCCACGCAAAGATAGTATTGGCTTTCGTCTTGTTTTCAACAGGTTCTCCGCCGACAATAGTCTTCAGCTCATCGATAGCAATCGGCAGCGAAATAACGTGCTGATCGATCATAACCAGGTCGGTTCCAATGGAAATTGAATGCATAGGGAAATATATCAATTGTTTTAAGAACGCGATAGCCCGCTCTTCCAAAACAAATTTAAAAAGCCGGCAAATTGTACAACGGGCCTGCTGGTGTTGATTAAGCCTGAGGCGCCATGATATGCTCCCGGCTCCAGTCGGACAGCTGAAGCATGATCTGCTGTAACGATTGCCCCTTCTCGCTTAATGAATACTCCACACGAGGTGGCACTTCCGGATATGCCGTACGAACAACGATACCGTCGTTCTCCAGTTCTTTTAATTGCCGCGATAGTACCTTCAATGCCATGCCAGGCATAGTCTTATGCAACTCACCAAAACGCATTGGCCCCTTCAGCAAAAGCCAGATAATCGGAGGCTTCCACTTACCACCAATCACTCCTATGGTCGCCGTTATCGGGCACTCTTCGGCACCATGCGAAATTGTTTCAACTTTTTTTCGATCCATAGACATCAAAACACCAATTACTACCTTTTTGTCACCACCTGGCAGAAAAGTAACTACTTGCCAAAAGTACAGCGTTCGCAATACTTTTACCAAAAAAAACATACTTATGAAGATCGTAATCATCGGCGCCACAGGCACCATCGGCAAACACGTCGCAAATGCCCTGACCCCTAACCATGACATCATACGCGTCGGCTCAAAAACCGGCGACTACCAAATCGACATCAAAGACACCGACTCCATCACCAACCTTTTCAAACAGATCGGCTCGTTCGACGCACTGATCTGCACCACCGGAGACGCTCACTTTGGTCCATTGAATAAAACAACCGATGCAGATTTCCGCGTTAGCGTAAACAGCAAGCTGATGGGACAGGTCAACCTCGTATTGATAGGCCAGCACTACATCAATCCCAAAGGCTCTTTTACGCTAACCTCCGGCAGCCTCGCTGAAGATCCCGTCGTTACCGGAGCCTCAGCCAGCGCCTGTAATGGAGCCATCAACGGTTTTGTAACAGCAGCCGCTATCGAGCTGGCCAACGGCGTTCGCATCAATGCAGTCGCCCCAAGCGTAGTAGAAGAATCTCCCGGCTACTTCCCTTTCTTCACGGGCTATATACCCGTATCCATGCACCGCGTAGCCCAGGCCTATGTAAAAAGTGTTTCAGGAGCACAAACCGGACAGGTCTATAAAGTAGTATAGCTCACCAGCAAACCAATCATCATCATAACAACAACCAAATCAACGCCGTTACTGAAGTACATCTTCAGCAACGGCAAATGATTTGATCTAGCTGGCGCAAGGTACTGTTATCAAAGTCAAGCGTTAGTTACCCAATTACTTATAACACATAAGAACATGACAGACCTGCGGAACATACGTGCCATGACGTGTCCCAACGGTCGCTTTACGCAAAACGTGGTGATCATAAAAGGTAAATATTAAAAGGCAATCAAATCATATTCTGAAACTGCCTATAATAAATCACGAAGGTGTCCCGTACTCACCCGTTCGCAAAAACATAGCTACAAATAGTTCTGGATTGAAATTTGCGCGTACAGCCACATAGGGACCCGTATCATGCTATTGAAAGAAAATCTATACTTAAGAAAACGTAAGGACGCGACTAACCGCGTCCCTTAATAAATCAAATGAAAAGCCATTGACGATAAATCAATGGCTCCCTTTATACTGTTTGTGGTCGGTAGTTTTATTTTGCTTCGCAATGTCATCAATCTGCTTGATAACCTCGGCTACCTTCTCGTCCGCATACGTACCATAAGCATCTACAAGAGTACCCCTGGCGCCATCGTCCATGCGGATAAGATAAAGAACCGACATATCGGCCGGATCGGTAATACCTTCAAACCGGTAAAAATTCACCACATGAGCCTCTTCTGGCTTATACTTCCGCGTCGTTTCGATAGACTCGATACCATCTTCAATGGCACGAAAATTCTCTTTATAACCATGCTCCAGAGCCTTGCTTGTGCAGTAGGCCAGTGTGCGCAACTCAGGCATCAGCTTCTCAGACTCCGTCAGCAATTCTACGTGCTCATCCTCTTCCCGCTCCCCCTTGTGGATCTCCGCCGTTTTGATCTGTTCCTTCGCTTTAGTTGACATAAGCTTTTTTTAACCATACTATCATAAACAACGATGCCAACCGCCTCAAACCGTCGCAACGCTATTACAGCCGGCCGCATGGGGACAACTCTGGCCAAAATGGGGGGCTCTGGAAACTGCCGTGAAAAGTATAAGCAATCGTAGAAACGTATAAAAATCCCGGAATACAGCCCGATAGCTTTGTATCGTAATAAAAACACAAAGTCATGCAAAAAACAATCTTTATCACCGGCGCATCTTCAGGACTCGGAAAAGCAACAGCAAAACTATTCCAAAGCAAAGGCTGGCACGTGATCGCCACCATGCGCACACCCGAAAAAGAAAATGAGCTCACACAACTAAACAACGTCACCATACTGCCGCTCGATGTAACTAACAAAGACAGTATCGATAACTGCGTAGCCAAAGCAACCGCTGCTCACAACATCGACGTCGTATTCAACAACGCAGGCCATGGACTCTTCGGCCCACTCGAAACATGTTCCGACGAACAAATAGCCGGACTTATTAACACCAACCTGTTAGGAGTGATCCGCATAACCCGCGCATTCATTCCCTACTTCAGGCAAAAAGGCGGCGGCCTGTTCATCAACACATCGTCCATGGGCGGTATGACAGCATTCCCCTTCAGCTCGATCTACCACGCTACAAAATGGGGCCTCGAAGGATTCGCCGAAAGCATGTACTACGAGCTTTCGAAATTCAACATCCAAATGAAGAACATCCTGCCCGGTGGCATCCGTACAGACTATGTGGGAAGATCTATGGCTAACGGAACGATCAATACCGAACCCTACCGCAACATCCTCGACACCGCAGATAAAGTTTTCAGCGCATTGATGGTACCCGAGAACCTGAACCCACCCGAACTGATCGCCGAAGCCGTTTATGAAGCCGCTACGGATAACAAAAATCAAATACAATACATAGCCGGCGAAGACGGCAAGCAACTGTATGAAACCCGCAAAAACATGGGCGCAGCAGACTTCATAACCCACTTCGACAACCTCTTCTTCGGCAGCAAATAAAACAGAATTGCATAAGCACCCGGAATGCCGGACATTTGTTAAACATCGACTCCGCACAGCATGGAAAAGAAAGAAAAGATAACCACGATAAAAACCATCAGCGCGCTCCACAAGCTCTACGAATGCGGCACCCCGAAGCACCCGTTAGTAAGCGTGGTAGACCTGAAGGCGATGCGCCACGATGTTTTCGAACCCGGCACACCATACCAAATGGCATTCTATGTAATTGCCTGCAAACGCTTCAAAGGCGAGATCCAATACGGCCGTTCAAGATATGACTTTGAAGAGGGAACCATGATGTTCACATCCCCTCTACAGGTCGTATCTGCCGGGCCTGACATAGAAATGGAAGAAGGCTGGGCGTTGTTCATACACCCCGACCTGCTGCACGGAACAGACCTCGATAAGAAGATGCACCAATACACCTTCTTCCACTACGAAGCAAACGAAGCCCTCCACATATCCGACGAAGAGAACGCTGTATTGAAAGACTGTGTCAAAAAAATAGAACGCGAATATTCCCTGAATATAGATAAGCACACCGTGGCATTGATCGCCAGTAATGTCGAGCTCTTACTGAATTATTGCACCCGTTTCTACGACCGCCAGTTCATTACCCGAACCAAAGCCAACGCCGACATCGTCCAAAAATTCGAAACACTACTGAACGACTACTTCACAAAAGAATCCCTCACAACGGCAGGCCTGCCCGACGTGAAATATTTCGCCTCCCGCCTCCATCTCTCTCCCAACTACCTCTCTGACCTCCTGAGCAAACACACCGGCAAAACCACCCAGGAACACATCCACCTCCAACTGGTCGAAAGAGCCAAAACCCTCCTCTGGAGCACCACCAAATCCATCAGCGAAATCGCCTATGACCTCGGTTTCGAATATCCCTCCCACTTCACCAAACTCTTCAAAGCCAAAACCGGCCACCCCCCCAAAGAATTCAGAAACGCCGGATAATGTGAGGGATTTGCCGGCCCAAGGTACTGTCACTAAAATCAAGCCTTATTATGTGGGTTTGCCGCAAGGCGTTTAGCCGTAGCTGGCAAGTGTTCCAGAGGGCCTCCGAAGCCCCGATAGCTATCGGGGTTGTGCCTGCCATGCCCGCAGTCTCACGACTGAACCTGATTTATTATTATCCCGCCAGGCTACACTACTGACATAGGGTTGTCACAACAGGCTGTTTATTTTGGGCATCAACCAAAATAACAAACTATGAATTTTTCATCCGTCCGGATCATTACCGCGAACATCACACAGCTGACTCAGTTCTATGCAAAGGTTACCGGAGTGCCTGTCAACCAATATACCGACGATTTTGCCGAAGTACGCACACCGAATGCCACGCTGGCCATAGGGAGCACGCGCACGCTGGCATTGTTTGGCGGAAGCGGAATAGCGGATGCGGCCAGTAATCGCTCCGTGATAATCGAGTTCATGGTTGACGATGTGGACATTACTTACTCGGACCTGGAGCAATATCTGGGCGATTCCGTTGTGCAGAAGCCGACCACTATGCCCTGGGGAAACCGGTCGCTGCTGTTCAGGGATCCGGATGGGAACCTCGTTAATTTCTTTACGCCGGTAACGCCCGAAGCACGCAAACGTTTCGGAATAGAATCCTGATAGCTTCTCTGCGGTCGGCGCGCATATACCATTTGCGAATGTTGCGGAAAGCAGTTACGTTTAATGTGGATTAATTCAGCGCGCCGGCCGTATACCATGTACGATCTTTTCTTTAAAAAATTCAATGAAAAGGTCCTTCTTTCCCCCGGGGAAGAGGAGCAGATCAAAACATACCTCACGACCAGGAAGCTGCGCAGAAAACAATACCTCTTACAGGCGGGCGACGTGTGCAAAACCCTCGCCTTTGTAGAGAAGGGAGCGCTGCGCGAATATTCCGTTGATAACAATACCGAGCACATTATTCAATTCGCCCTGGAGGGATGGATCATCTCAGACCTGTTCAGCTTCCTTACCGGCGAGCCCGCCACCTACAACATCGACGCGCTGGAAGACAGCGAGCTTGTGCTCCTCACAAAAAGCGAGCATGACCTGCTGCTGCAAACACAACCCAAATACGAAACCTACATCCGCCTGCTGATGACCAACGCCTACCTGGCGCTGCAAAGGCGTCTCACCGCATCCACAAGCCTCTCGGTGGAAGAACGGTACACCAACTTCGTAACCATGTATCCCGATATAGCCCAACGTGTGCCCCAGCATATGATTGCCTCCTACATGGGCCTCACTCCCGAAACCCTGAGCCGCGCCCGGAAGAAAATGGCAAACCGCAAATGATCTTCCTTTTTCGTTGACAAAAGTCAATGGTTTTTCTTGTCACAGAACAATGCAAAAGGGTCTGCAGGCACAGTATCTTTGTTTGAAGATGTCACAGGCTTCACTCCTGTCGTAGCCGGTAACCTACAGGTTAGCAGACACCGGAGAATATGGCACTGCTGTTGATGCAGCTGTATATGAAACATCATTACAACTGGCTTGCCGGATGGAAATCGTTCAGCCTCAAGCCCATTTGATAAATGGTATTCTATGAAAAGGAAACAATTTATTTCATCGTTAATTACAGGAACAATCGGTATGACAACGCTATCGGCATTCAAGGAATTTACAAATAACTTACCCGAACAGGAGCAGCTGATGCCCGTACTTTTTATAGGGCACGGATCGCCGATGAACGGTATCGAAGATACTGCGTTCAGTCGTCGCTGGTCCGAAATGGCAGGCGAGATCCCGGTGCCCAAAGCGGTGCTGGTAGTATCGGCCCACTGGTTTACACGCGGTACGAAGATAACCGCCATGGATTTTCCACAGACTATTCACGACTTCGGCGGCTTCCCCCAGGCCTTGTTCGATGTACAATATCCTGCCCCCGGCAACCCGGCGCTCGCAAAAGAAACAGCGTCACTTATACACTCCGCTCACGTGGAGCTGAATCACGACTGGGGCCTCGACCACGGCACCTGGACCGTCGTACGGCACATGTATCCGCAAGCCAACATACCTGTGCTACAGCTCAGCATAGACTTTACCAAAGGTCCGCAGTTTCACTACGACCTCGGCAAAGAGCTGTATGCGCTGCGTAAAAAGGGCGTGCTGATCATGGGCAGCGGCAATATGGTACATAATCTTCGCATGGTAGCCTGGGACAAACTGAACGTTCCCGATTTTGCCTACGAATGGGCCACCCAGATCAACAGCACTTTCCGCACGCTGATACAGGATGGTGACCATAAGCCGCTGATCAACTATACTTCACTTGGAAAAGAAGCCCAGCTCGCTATCCCTACGCCGGAACACTACCTCCCGCTAATGTATACCCTCGCGCTGCAGGGAACGAAAGACACTGTGTCGTTCTTCAACGACAAGGCTGTAGGCGGGTCGCTCACCATGACATCCGTTAAATTCGGTTAATATGTGCTGGCTGCTTATAGTACTGTACTTCAAATGCCTGAGCGGCACCAATACAACATGGACCACCAGATCACCGAGCCTGTGCTGAATGATCTCAACGCCTGGCTGGCAAAGGTTTCGCATTAAGTCATAACGGGCTACACGCCTTAAACCGTCTTCCGGTAATTCCACACCGCCAGGCTATTCAATACAACAGCCAACGCCGCCACTACAGCGAGATGAACCGTTATATGCTTCAATTGACTGCCCTTTAAGATCACCATCCTCATAACCTCGATAAAATAGCGAACCGGGTTGAAGCGCGTAATAGTCTTTGCCCAATCCGGCATACTGTCGATAGAGGTAAACAACCCGCCCATAAGAATAAAGATCATCATAAAAAAGAACATGATAAACATCGCCTGCTGCTGGGTATCGCAAAAGGTCGATACCAGAAGGCCAAGCCCCAGGACCGCCAGCAGATAAACATCGACAAAAAGATAAAGCACAAGAATATTACCCTCCGGAACGATCCCATAAAAAAGATAGGAGACAGTTAAACCGAGCGTGAACACAACATTGCCCAGAACCCAGAAAGGGATCAGCTTGCCCAATATAAAATGATGCTTCTTTATCGGAGTAACATTTATCTGCTCGATAGTACCCACCTCTTTCTCCTTAACAATATTCAAGGCAGAAAGAAAACCACCGATCATCGTCACGAGAATAGCCAGAATACCCGGAACCATATACAGCTTATAATTCATGTGTACGTTGTACCAATTCGACGACGTAAACACGATAACCGGCACTTGATCAACTGCCGCTCCTCCCGCCAGTTGAATGGCAATCTCACTATTAAAATCTCTGATGATGCTGGAGATATACACACCACCCAGGTTTGCCTTGACCCCGTTGATAGCATTGACAGCAACAAACAACCTGGCTTCACTCTCACGAACAAGATCGCGCTCGAAACCGCTGGGTATTTCCAAAATCAGGTCCGCCTTATCAGCTTCCACCAAAGGCATGGCCGCTTCGTACGAGGCATCATATCCTTTCAGTTTGAAATAACCCGAGGCAGTGACCTTCTCTATGATCTTCTGAGAGTATGGCGAGTGATCATGATCCACAACGGCAAGGTTTATGTTTTTAACCTCGTAGTTCGCAGCAAGCGGCAGAATAATCAGTTGCATAACCGGCATGACCATGATCATGGCAATGATGGAACGGTTCCGGAAGATCTGCCGGAACTCTTTCTGAAGTAAAAATCTGATAGTTCTCATGCCAGTCGGATTTTAAAGCTTTTAAGACTTACAATTAAGAAGAACACCGTAATGCCCCCCAGGATCAGCGTCTCTTTCCAGATGGAAGAGAACCCAAGGCCTTTGATCATAATAGATTTCACAATGGTGTAGTACCACTTCGAAGGAACGATATTGGAAACGATCTGCAGCGGCACCGGCATATTCTCAATCGGGAACATAAACCCGCTGAATAAAACAGTAGGCAGAAGCATCCCCATAAGCGAAATAAGCATCGCCACCTGCTGCGAGTTGGTCTTTACCGAAATAAAAATACCGAGCGTAAGACACGTAATAATGAACAACGTGCTTTCCGCAAACAACAACAGCACACTGCCATTGACCGGAAGATCGAGAACAAAAACGCTCAACAGCAAAATGGTGCTGACGTTGATCAGCGAAAGGATCAGATAAGGAATCGCCTTTGAAAGGATCACAAGGATCGGCTTGAATGGCGACACCAGCAGGATCTCCATAGTCCCCAGCTCCTTTTCCCGTACAATGGAGATAGCCGTCATCATCACGCAAACCAGCATCAGCACAAGCGCCATTACCCCGGGCACAAAGTTATGCACACCCTTCAGCTGCGGATTGTAAAGCATGCGGGTCTCGGCCTTTATTTGGTAAGGCATAGACTGGCCAGCAGTCAACCCCGATTGATAATCCTGTATAATAGCCGATACATAGCTGGTCAATGTATTGGCCGTATTCGGATCGGACGCATCGGCAATGATCTGGACCTGGGCTTTGTTCTGATGAAACAGGTCGTGATCGAACCGCTGAGGAAAGACAACAGCAAGCTTGATCTTTCCCTGTCGGAACAGCTCCTCGATCTGCCCATGATCGGCAACGATCTTCTCGGTTTCAAAGTAGCGACTGGCTTCTATCCGTTCGATGATCCGCCGTGATGTCTCGTCCTTTGCATAATCTATAACCGCGATCTGCGAGTTCTTTACTTCATTCGTTAAAGCAAAACCGAAAATAAGGATCTGCATTACCGGCATCCCGAACAGGATGAGCAGCGTCTTTCTGTCACGCAGCACGTGAGAGAACTCTTTCTTTACAAAAACAAGGAATTGTTTCATAGTGCTGAATGAATTTAGTCGCCACGCTTCGCGCCTCTGGCCAGTTGAAAAAACACGTCATCCATGGACTCCGAATGAAACCTGTGTTTCAGGTTACGCGGAGTATCCAATGCCTCGATCCTGCCATCCACCATGATGGAGATCCGATTACAGTATTCCGCTTCGTCCATATAATGAGTCGTTACGAAAATCGTTACACCACGGGCAGCAGCATCATAGATCAGATCCCAGAACTGACGGCGTGTTACCGGATCTACCCCACCCGTTGGCTCGTCCAGGAAAACGATCCTGGGCTCATGCAACACAGCCACGGAAAACGAAAGCTTTTGCTTCCACCCGAGCGGTAACGCCCCTACCAGCTTCTTTGCCTCTTTCTGAAGACCGAGCTGGTCGATAAGCTTTTCGCTTTTGTCCTTGATATTTGCATTACTCAAGCCGTAAATACCACCGAAGAAATTAATATTCTCCAACACCGTAAGGTCTTCGTAGAGAGAGAATTTCTGACTCATATAACCGATATTCTTCTTGATCTTTTCCGTTTCCCGATATACATCGAAACCGGCAATGATAGCGTGCCCGGAAGAAGGCGTTGAAAGGCCGCACAGCATACGCATCGCGGTAGTTTTGCCAGCACCGTTAGCACCGAGAAAGCCGAAGATCTCCCCCTTATAGACCTCGAACGAGATCTCGTTTGTCGCTATAAAATCGCCGTATCGTTTCGTCAGCTTATCTGTTTTGATAACAATGTTCTCCATTATGCTTTCAATAATTGGATGAAACAGTCTTCGATAGTGGGGTTCGTCCTTTTGATGTCTATGTCACTGAACCCGTGTTGCCGGAGGAAACCGGTTACTTCGTTCACATCGACATCCTCCCTGAACGACACGTGAGCATACTCGCCGAACGCGTAGCTGCTGATCGTCTTGCTGAAGGTCGGCATAGCTTTTAGCAATCCGTACATATTGTCGGCCCTCACGGCATATAAAGGGAGCGGATAAGACTGCATGATGCGCTGAGGCGTTTCGATAGATAAGATCCTGCCGGTTTGCATCAGGGCAATGCGGTCGCACATCATTGCCTCGTCCATATACGGAGTCGAAACCACGATGGTAATGTTCTGGGCTTTAAGACGCTTGAGCATTTCCCAGAACTCCTTACGGGAAACCGGGTCCACACCGGTAGTCGGTTCGTCAAGAAAAAGCACCGATGGTTTATGTATCAGCGCACAGCAAAGTGCCAGCTTCTGCTTCATACCTCCCGATAGCTTACCAGCCCGGCGATCCTTGAACTTCTCGATCTGTACATAGATATCTTTAATAAGATCGTAATTCTGTTCGATAGTCGTTCCAAAGACCGTGGCAAAGAAGTTAAGATTTTCCTCGATAGTCAGGTCCTGGTAGAGAGAGAACTTTCCCGGCATATATCCTACCCGGCTACGTATCCGGACATAGTCCTTAACGATATCGTATCCGTCTACCGTTGCGCTGCCGTTATCCGGCAGCAACAGCGTAGTCAGCATCCTGAAAATACTGGTTTTACCGGCGCCATCGGGGCCGATCAGCCCGAACAGCTCGCCCTGCTCAACAGCAAAGGAAACATGATCGACCGCTACGGTCTTTTCCTTCCCGTAAACTTTTGTGACATCGTTCAGAATGATGGCAGCCATAGTTTAACGTTTAGCGATAGCGGTATTGAACTTCACATCGCCGTACATCCCGATCTTGATATAACCATCGTTCTTTACCTGGATCTTGACCGCATATACCAGGTTGGCACGCTCATCCTTTGTCTGTATAGTCTTGGGGGTAAACTCCGCCTTGTCGCTGATCCATTGAATCGTGCCCGGATATTCCTTCTGAGATCCTTCTGCTGCGTCGATCAGCACAGTAACCGGCTGGTTCAACTTAATAGCAGGAAGCTGGTCGCCGGTGATGTAAGCCCGGAGGATAATGGTCGAAAGATCGGCTATCTTGTATAGCGGCTTACCCACAGTAGCCATTTCGTTAGCTTCGGTGTACTTGGTAAGCACCGTGCCGCTCACCGGGTTTACGATACGGCATTTGGCAAGCTGATCTTCCAATTGAGCTACCTGGATAGAAAGCGGCGAGCTTTCCTCATTGATACTTCTGGAGGTTATACCCAGCGACGACTCCTGAGCCTCTATCTGCTTCGTGATAATGGCTACCTGTGCCGTGGCGTCGTCCAGCTGCTTTTGAGTAGCGGCATCGGCCTTTAGTAAATTGGTGAGGCGCTGTTGCTCACGCTCGGCCTGTTTGAGCTGCTCACGATAAGCGGCGATCTGGGCGCCTACGTTGGGTTTGCGGCTAAGCACCGCATTTACCTGGGCCTCTAGCTGTCGCTTGCGCAGATAGAGCTGAACACTATCTATAAAGCCGATTACCTGGCCCTGTGCAAGGACTGCGCCTTCTTCTACTTTGAAATCTTTAACTACGCCGGCAGCTTCAGCAGACACGATGGTTTCTACCGCCTCGAATGTTCCAGAGGCATCATAATCGCTTTTGTTGGCGCTGCAATATGCCAGCGTAAGCGATGCTGCGATTAAGAAAATGTTCTTTTTCATGTTCGTATCGTAAAGTGATTGACTATTCGTTTGAGGATCCCATAGTAGTGCGGAGTGTGTATTGCGCCATCAGTCGCTGGATCTCGTGGACGATCCTGGCCTGGCGCGCCTGGTCTTCTGCGTTTACTTCGCGCAGGTAATCGTTCGTGGTAATGGCCCCGTTACTGAGCTGCACAGAAGAAGTATTCTTTACGCTGGTGCGAAGCGTTACGATCTCATCGTCCGTTACCAGCAGGTCCTTATACCTGGCTACTTCGGCGTTTTGCTGACGCAGGGTAAGATTGGTGTTGAACAGGAACGTTTCCCTTTGCACTTCTATGTTCTTGCGGGAAAGGTCGAGTATCGCACGGTCCCGTTTGGTTGTATACAAACCCGACAGCGACCAGTTGAGCCGCACACCGCCGATATAGTATCCTTTTAGCGTGTTGTCCAGCATATTCAAGGCAGGCCTGCCGTAGCCACCTTGTAGAAATAAGCTTAGCTTAGGTGTGTTTCGGGCCGACAGGATCTTGTCCTGTATGGCCAGGCTTTCCGTTTGATATTTAAATACCTGCATCTCCGGGCGTGTTATTTCGCCATTGGCAATGGCTTCGGCTGGTTTCTCCAGCGCCACCTGCTCATTCAATTCGCGGTTAATAAACAGCGCGAGCATGTCGGCATAGGCCTTCCGTTGTGCTGTCAGCTCTATCGTGCGCTGATCCGCTTTCAGCAGCTCGGCTTTTAGAATATCCAGGCTGCTTCTGAAGGCAGTCCCATTAGCGATGGACGCTTCCGTCTTGCCCATACCGAGCCGGATGTCCTGTTTGAGAAGATCGGTCTGTCTCAGTTGCTCATCTACCAACAGTATCCCGAAGAACAGCTGATTGATCCTCTCCTTCAGCTTGTACAGCTCCACCTCCAGTCTCTCCGTTTCTATTGCTGCGTCTGCCTGCTGCGCCTGCTTTTGTCTGCTCACGGTGCCTCCATCGAAAATAACCTGACTCACCTCGGCAAATACCTTGTATTGATCCTTACTAATCGTAGGGATTTCTTGCCCGGGTATCCGGATCGGCACCTGTGTAACTTCGGATTGATACGTAGCCTGCCCGTTCACAACAAGCTGCGGCATGTGACTCGTCGACAGATTTTGAATGGTGTATTCGCTGGTCCTGTCTATCAGGTCGCGCTGCCTGATCAGCGGATAATTCTGCTCTGCCAGCGTGTAGCATTCTTCAAGAGTAATGGCGACAGACTGCGCATACAGCGCGTGCGCTTGCAGAACAGAAACCATTACAAGAAAGGCAGCAAGGTGTTTCATATCTTAGTATTTATTATTTTGTTTTAATCATTTGATTAACTACACGGCAAAAAAATTTACCTGGTCTTCAGAAATGCATTAAACCATTTCTTTATCCAGATTCTCCGCTCTTCTACAATCCCGGTAAAGGCCTTCTCGTCTAATGCGCCGGATGCCAGCAGCAATGGACGCATAAGGAACGGAACAACCGTTAAACCCAGCAGGCTGATGATAAACTGCAGCGGATTGATATCGTCTCTTTTCTCCCTCAATTGCTTAATAAAAGACGACTCCGCAAGCAGTGTTTTCAATTGTGTGGTAGACACAAAGCGTTCAGGCTTATCCCTTATCTCGCTAAGCACAAATATCGGCAGGTCCGGATTTTCCGTAAGCAGGTCAATATAGTTATTGACAAACAGCTCCACCTTTTTATCGAGCGACAATGACGAATCATGAGCTACGCTGACGATGATCCCAAAGAACTTCTGAAACTTCTCGAACATCACGAGCTCGAACAGCTTCTCTTTACTCCGGAAATAATAGTTCAGCAACGCCAGGTTGATACCCGCCTCCTCGGCAATATCACGTGTGCGTGTGGCCGCAAAACCTTTCTTCATAAAAACAACACGAGCCGCTTCCCTGATCTTCTCCTCCGTACTGCTGTCTGCTTCCTTCTCGGTGTCTTTCTTGGCCATGTGTCTGATTTCGTAGCAAAGGTAGTTGAGTTAAACGGATATTTTAATCAAATGATTAATTTTCAATGAAAGATTTTCCAGCATGTTAATAAATACAGTAAATATTTATTGTTTATCAATAAATATTTACTGTATTTGCGGTAGAATCCAACTGTAAATTTTTATGAAAAGAGTTCCAACGATATTTCTTCAGGCAGTCGTCGTGCTTATTGGCGTTGTTGTTCTTGTCGCTTTGATCTGGCTTCCCTTAACCGAGGGAAGAGCCACCAACCTGGACTTGTTAAGCATTTACGCTGACCCGCTTATCCTTTATGGATACACAACATCGATCGCCTTCTTCGTTGCGCTGTATAAAGCGTTCAGATTGCTGGGATACATCGGACAAAATAAGGTATTCTCATCAAACTCCGTTGGCGCTTTAAAGAGTATAAAGTATTGTGCAATAGCATTCAGTATTTTAATAGTGGCGGCAGGGATATATGTAGATATATCCCACCATAAGGATGACGACCCTGCGGGTTTTCTTGCACTTTGTATGGTAACCACTTTTGCGTCTATCGTGGTGGCAACGGCTGCAGCAATATTTGAAAAGATCTTGCAGAACGCTATAGATATGAAATCCGAAAATGACTTAACCATTTAAACCATGCCGATCATTGTAAACTTAGACGTGATGATGGCAAAACGAAAGATCTCTCTGAATGAACTTTCCGAAAGAGTTGATTTGACATTATCTAATCTCTCTATCTTAAAGACCGGCAAGGCGAAAGCAATTCGCTTCAGCACCCTGGACGCCATTTGCAAAGCGTTAGACTGCCAACCAGGTGACATCCTGGAATACGTGAATGATAAAAAAGGAACAACGAACCACGAACAACAGCTATAACCACAGCCGGGTTAGTGTAGCACGTAGAGTCTACAACCTTCTGAAACGGCAAAACAAAAAGTCTTGAACGGTTCGATCCGGCGCGGGCTGGCTTTCGATCTGGCATCCAACCTTTGTGAAATACGACGCCAGCGTATAGCTCAGAGTCTCTTCTGTGTACTGTTTAACGGGAAGGCCATGGCTTTCCGTGCCACCGTTATCGGAGAATGTACCCATAATCATATAACCGCCGGGAGGAATGGCATAGGACGCTATGTTGATGTATTGAGCGATCTGCCCTGGCGTGGTAAAGAAATGAAACGTCGCGCGGTCGTGCCACAGGTGGTACGGGCGGGCAGGCCGGAAGTTGGTGAGGTCGCAATTGAGCCACCGCACCTTTTCAGCTTTTTCACCAAGGCGTTTCTTCGCCTTCTCCAGCGCCTCGGCGGATATATCAAGCACAGCCACGTCTGTATAACCTTCTTCCAGCAAGGCATCTGCCAGCAAACTATCGCCACCGCCAATGTCTATAATGGAAACGTTTTTAGGCAAATCGAGGCTGCGGATGAGCGCCAGTGATTTGTTGGCTACAGATTGTGCCCAGCCTGGCTCAGCGCTTTCCATGGTCGCATAAAGATTATCCCAGTGTGCTTTTGTGTCGCTCATCTATATTACCTGCCCGATACGTTGAGCATCTCTTCCTGGCAAAACTAATATTATTTGACAGACATTTCAATAACGGCTTTGCCAGACAGGACATGGCAAACGACGCTATCGTACCTTCGGCAACACAGGCACTTTTCTGAATCTACCCCAGCCCACATAAACAGCCAGCAGCCCGGAGAAGATATTGATACCGATACCCGAAGCCTCACCCCGCGATACATGAAACGCGATCGCACACAACATAAGCACCATAACGCTCACTGCGGCCAATGGCGTAAGTACAGGCTTGATACGAAGTAACGTTGGCAGTATCAGACCCACCGCGCCAAGCAGATCGATGATACCAAGAGCCCGTACTTTCCACACCGGCACCTGCCCCATCCACGGCATCATGACAGAGATTTGGTCGATCGGCATAAACTTCAATGCTGCACCCATAAGTAATGTAGCCGCCAGCAGAGCCTGAGCCAGCCATAGCGTAATATGCAGCGTTTTTGATTTGCTTTGTAATGTGACCATAAAATTCATTTGTTTTTCAGCACCACAAAAGTATCTACCTTTGCTATCCGTTGGAAAGCACTATCCGTTTGGATAGCGCTTTCCAAATGGATAGTATCGCAAGCATTTCAATAAAAACCGATGATTTCAAAAGGAGGATGTCCGAAGACTGCGCTTTCCATTAAAGATGCCCTGGAGGCCCTTGAAGGACGGTGGAAGCTATTGATCCTGTTTGCCCTGTCAGGCGGCAGCAAACGATTCAAGCAGATAACAAAAGAGGTTCCAGGCATTACGGACAAGGTACTGTCCAAAGAGTTAAAGGCGCTTGAAAGCAATAAACTCATAACCCGCGAGGTATACGATACTTTCCCACCAACGGTGGAGTATTCCATTACACCTCACGGGCAATCCCTAGACAAGGTATTGGAAGAGTTGCATTATTGGGGACTCTCCCATCGCAAAAAGATTATCGGTAAATAGGCCATGACTATTTTTTCTTCTTGCCTTTATCCTTTTTGTCTTCATCTTTTTTATCATCCTTCTTGTCCTTATCTTTTTTTCCAAAGACTTTTTGAAGGAAAGTCTTTTTCTCATCGCTCTTCGTATCGACAGCGGCCAGGCTTATCTCCTGGTCTATAGACGGCTGAATGGCGCGTATAAAAGCATTCTGAAGTACTGCACCTATCGCCTGCCAGGTATTTGAGTCGGGATTCTTCAGGCTTCCTTCAAACGGCACTTTGGTAGCGAGCTGGTCTTCTCGTTGATTCTCGAAAACTTCGCCAACAGTTCCCACCACGCCTTCCCAAAGCTTTCGCAATATATTGTCATGGCGGTCTTCTTTGCCTAAAATATCGAGATCCTGTATTAACGGCTTTACGTATCCTTTAAACCGGCCATCCTTTCCAGCAGCTTCGGCATAGAGACCGAACCTGCCTTTGTTCACATCCACCTTGGCATATGCCTGGAAGAACTCGTTCAGCTTGACAAGATTTGTGTTTTTTATCTCCGTGTTAAGATCGAAGGTCGGCTCTTCGGCAAGCGGGTTAAGCTTTATATTCAGACGCAGATCACCTTCGTATACATTGGCTGTGGCATTGATCGAAGCAGGGAGCCGCGATGATGAATCGTAGCTGTTGCGTAAGTTCAGCGCCAGTACCTGCGCATTGGTAAGCGCTATATCTACTTTGGGTTTGGACGTATCGTCCCGGTACTTGATCGTGCCGTCGTTTATCTCTACACGGTTTATCTGCAGTGGCATCAGGTCGTCCTTTAGATCTTTGAAGCTGCTGGAGTCTTTGGTGACCTTCGTAGGCTCGACCTTGTCTTTGGTAAACGTTATCATCGGCCGCTCAAACACCATCTCTCCTACTACCGACCCTTTGAATAAAGCCTTCCATTCAACAGACAGATCAATCACACCCGCCGAAAAGAACGGTGTTTGCTTATTGGTGTTCGAGTCGAGCTTGTTGAGGTAGATGCTGTCTATCTTATAGGCGCCACGCAATAACGCGATGTCTATGTCCTCAACATGGCCATAGTATCCTTTCATTTTGGCGAGGCGGTCGTTCACAAGGCGAAGAACTACGTAGGGCAGAATCAGCCGTATGATCACGAGCAGTAATACCACGGAGTCCAATATGATCCAAAGTCTTCTTTTTTTCGGTGTCATCGATTTACCCCGGCAAAGGAATGTTGACGCTGTACCAGGATAGATGTAACGCTGCTAATGGAATGCCCGCCCTGGTTTTTACGCATGCGACCTTCCAAACGTTTACTTAAAATTGTTTTGGGTACTTGATTCCACAAAAGCGGGCTTATACTATCCTAAACCGTATGGGGTATGCGCAAAGACCGGCTCTGCAGTTCAGCCTGCTCCTTTCAAATGCGGGGCTGCCGTAGTTTTTTCGGTCGATACCGCGCTACTGGACGGCTCGACCCGGCGGCCGTGGGCGTTGGCATAGGTCTGTGTGAACTCCGCACCGAACAGAACGATCAAACCCGCATACGACACCCAAAGCATGATCAATATGATCGTTCCTGCGGCGCCATAGGCTGATTCCGGGTTGGTGTTACCAAAGTAAAAACCCAACGCGAACTTAGCCAGTACAAATAAGATGGACGTCAGCAACGCGCCTGCCCACACATCACGCCAGCGAATCCGGGCATCCGGAAGGAATTTAAAAATCGAAGCGAACAGCAGTGTAATGATGCCAACAGATATCGCCATATCCACTATGTGAAAAACAACAGCAAACGTATCTGAAAATCTGGCGCTGAGCCAGTCGCTCACGGTGCTCAGCCCGGCCGAGATCACCAGCGAAACAAGCAGCAGGAAACCCACAACGAGCACCAACCCGAACGAGAAGACCCGATCTTTGATAAGCTTCCATATTTTACCTTTTGGCTTCGGCTTTACATCCCACATTTTGTTCAGCACCTGCTGCATCTGATAAAACACACCCGTTGCCCCGAAAAGCAATGTAGCAATACTCAGTATCGTCGATATGGTAGTGCCATCCTGGCTATTGGTCTGATTGATCATCGCTTCGATATCTTTCGCCGTATCACGCCCGACCAGGCCGCCGATCTGGCCGCTGATATTGTGCGTGACGGCCTCCGCCTCGAAGAGCACGCTGGCCAAATTGATAACGATTACCAGCAAACCCGGTAGCGAGAAAATAGTGTAATAGGCTATGATTACGCTGTTATTGAAAGGCTCGCGGTCGGCCCAGTTGGTAAAGGTCTGCTTAAGTACCTTCAGGAATGAGCGGATATTTGTATTAAGGTTACGCATGGCAAATTCAGTGTTACGCTTTGCTTTTGGCCTTCACAAACCTGGCGGCTTGCACAATAGCTTACTGAAAGATTGATGCCTGAGCATAACAAGCCATACGCCTCAGCCTTATTTCGGCCCGGCAGACGTATTCGGGAACATCAAAGCGCTGTCGTTTATTACCGCCGGGCGAGTTTTAAGAAGAGTATACATCGCTGCGCCAGCAAGCAACACAGGACCATAACCATGAGCAGCATAAACATTAATGGGCCGATAATAGTAGAATGCAGGATCGAAGGCCATACCCGTGCCGACGCATGTACCCTCAACCTGCCCCTTTGCGTTCACTTTTGTGGTAATCGCAGGCCAGCAACGCCATAGGCCCATATGCTTCCCGTTGAATCCAGCCCCGGTTGATAGCTTCGGCGATACAGTACGTATAGATAGCGGTAGCCGACGTTTCAAGATAAGAATCGTTGCGATCCAGCAACTGGTGCCAGAAACCCTGCCCTGACTGACATGACGCCAGACCCTTTATATGAGCACGAAGCAGCTCAAGCACCAACGGCCTGCCCGGATGATTTTCCGGCAGTACACGCAGCACCTCCACTTTTGTCAGCAATGCCCAGCCATTGGCACGCGCCCAATGAAACTGCGGATGAACGTCCATGCTCTCCACCCAGCCATGCATATACAAACCCTTTTCGGTATTGAACATACGTTTGGAAAACTGTGTGATCTGCCTGACCGCCTCGTCATAATATGCGGCGTCACCGGTAAGCATTCCCATTTGAGCTATCGCGGGCACGCTCATATACAGGTCGTCCAGCCACAGCGTATTGTTTAGCGGCCTGTTCCTGGCAAACGTGCCATCGGCCAGCCGGTACTCTTTCTTCATGATATATTCGATATAATTATCGATCAAAGGCCTGACACCCGTCTTAAGTCCCGCCCGCTCGCCCTTGATCATTGACGCGCAGATAGCACCGGCATCATCCAGGGCATGAGGCTCCAGCACCTGCCTTAAAGGATTCTTATACTGCGGCTGACTTTTAGCCAACGCCCTGAAGTAAGGAGCTACCGTGGCAAGAAATGCAAATCGCTTGCTTACATATTGAGTATAGCGCTGGTCCCCGGTCGTCTCGCCGGCGAGCAGCATTGCGCTATATGTCACACCCCATTCGTAGCTGGTAAGCCGGAAGTCGCCGGTTTTCAATACAGCATCCCTGTTCGGTATTTTGAGATCCGTAATAGGTTCGCCTGTCGCACTGTTGACCAGCTCCGCCGGCGTAACCGCGTCGAGGTAGGCAAGCACGTTGTCCATTACCTGCTTCACATCAGCCGCTTGCGTGGTCGTATAGGGTATCGGGTAGTCAGGCTGGAGGGCGTGAAGCGGTGTATTGGAGTCATTGACCTTTTGGGCCGCTACACAGAAGCACATTATCACAAGAAAGAGGATACTGAAATATCGTGTACAGGATATATAGCTCATGGACTAAAAGTTTGGATCATGACGGCTGCGTAATGGAATTGAATATACGTCACGACCGGTCCGGAAGCATCATGTAGTGTGATGCCGTTTGGCAGATCTTAATAGATTTTTAATGCATTCCATGCTTTAGCGATATTGAGATAATTATACTTTGCAGTAATCAACCGGAAAATGAAATACGGAATTATTGCGCTGATTTTTCTGACATCCTGTGCTGCATTAGGCTCCAGAACAAAGATCTCCGACAAGGCCAGGATATGTACTATAAAGACCGTCGGCCTGGTAACCTCTGCAAAAGTGAACTCCACTCCCGATGAACGCTTCATCGACAACTTTGTTGGCGAGCTAAAAAAGAGAGACTTGTTCGATGTGGTTCTGCTGGGCACGAGAGACAACCGGAAACTCAGCACCCTCATGTATGAAACCGACGCGCCGGTAGATGCGCTGATGGTAATTGAGCGCAAGATAACCAGTCACAAATCGTCCCTCGACGTCACGCTTCGAGTCCGATTGATCGATCTCGAAACAAAAGAAACGCTTCTCCTTTCCAAACACGGCACATTTCTGGGAAACTCATATTGGGCTTCTCCAAGTCTTAACACGACCGAAAGGGATGCAATAGCCGGTGCGCTGAATACATTCGAAAAGCATATTAAGCGGGTAAGAAAAGAGATCTGTCCCACGGACGAGAATACCATCCCCGCTCCTGCCAACGGGCCGTATACTAAATAGGCAGTACGCCCCGACTACCATGGTTTATCGAAAAATATGGACAAAAAAAAGCTGTGAGTTGATAGTTACCCACAGCGATCGATAATATATAGTCAACTCAGCCGCAAAACGGCGATTACATTTTCTTAACGTTTACGGCAGCCATTCCCCTTGGGCTGCGCTCAGTGTAGAAGCTTACACGGTCATTCTCCTTGACCCGGATGACCATTGACGCGATGTGAACAAAGACGCTTTCCTTTGTCTTGTCGTCTGTAATAAAGCCGTAACCTTTCGCGGTATTGACGAAGGTTACCTTTCCTGTGCGGACCTTATCGGCCTGTGTGTCGTTTTTAGTAGCACCAATAACGATGTCATCGACATTGGTCTCAATTCGTTTGGTTTCGCCGGGAGGTGTATCCGAAATGTTGCCGTATTCATCTACGTATGCCATCATTTCTTCAAGCGGCTTTCCTGTCATGGAATTCGCTTTCCGTTCCTCCTTGCGTTGTTCCTTGTCCATACGCTTTTGAAGGCGTTTCTTTTCCTTTTCTTTCTTTGTTGCTGATGCTTGCGATCTTGCCATTCGTTATTTTGGGATTTGTTAAAATTATATTTCGTTTGTCCGGGGAGGTGTCTCTACCAGTCCGACTTAACTCCTCATGCATTGTCGGGCTGCCCGGTTGCCTTCGGCCGATATCTCTATATCATTAACCGCAAGCGCCGTGTTTCCGTTCACATCGTCAGTAGCCTACGTTTTTCTTTATCAAAAAGACCTGTAGAATAAGGTTATCTCGGGGAAGGAACGCCTTCGTAGCAGGCGCGAGATAAGGTTATTGAATTCGCTTGTTTATAAAGTCCCGTAAGTTACAATTAAATATCCAGCAAATGCAGATCTGTAATTATCTCAACAGACGATTTTTATGCAGCGATCACTGGAAGACGAAAAACCAGCTGAATCAAAACCGCCTAAATAAGCCCAAATAGCCGCTTTTTGAAAATAAATAGGTTTATTCAATATAATAATCGTATCTTTATATAGTCAATTGCGGATTCTTTTAAATTTACTGCTAAAATCTCTTCATTCAGAGTTGTAGTCTTTTAATCCCTTCCTCAATTAATATTTAAGAATCGGCAACCCTGTTAATCTTTTGTCCGGATGCATTGTGGCTCTCCTTCCACCCCTGAAAGTTAAGGTGAGCAAAGCCGGTTCTTAACGCCCCGTGAACGTCACAGGGTTAATTTTCAAGCACCTACTATCATTCATTACGCTGACAGTTCCAGCGGAAAAGCGACGTTGTTCTCACTATTCCGCAAGATAATCCCGGGCCAAACCACAAATTTCCAGTAATCCGTCAGCCTAACACAATCATTCTGAATGCATAAGACAAAGATCATAACATTTGCCCCCAATCATCGGGATTTCTCAACCACGCTGAATAAACGAGTAGCGGACTACTTCAAAAAGCATAATATCGGCCGTCACGGTAACACAGAAATGGCCGTGAAATCGGTCTGCATGTTCTCCGCTTACTTTATACCGTACATTCTGATCATTACCGGCGTACTTACAGGCACCCCCGCACTGCTGGGCGGACTGTTGGTTATGAGCCTTGGCCTGGCCGGCATCGGCCTCTCGGTAATGCACGACGCCAATCACGGCGCCTACTCGCATAAACGCTGGATCAATACAACCATCGGGTATTCCATGAACCTGATCGGCGCCAACGCCTTCAACTGGAAAATGCAGCATAACGTGCTTCATCATACGTTCACAAACGTCCACGAAGAGGACGAAGACGTAAGCCCACGCGGCGCACTGCGTCTTACCCCGCACACAGCATGGAAGAAAATCCATAAGTATCAGTTTGTATACGCCTGGTTCCTTTACGGACTTATGACCCTCGTTTGGTTGTTCGTCAATGACTTTGTCCGAATGGTGCGTTACGACAGAAACGGCATGGCCAAAAGACAAAATGCCAACGTCACGCGTGAATGGATCATCCTTATCGCCAGTAAACTGGTGTACATAGGCTACATATTCGTAATTCCACTGGTATTTACTGCGCTGGCCTGGTGGCAGGTAGCGCTGGGCATCGTGGTGATGCATTACATTGCCGGCTTTATGCTGGCTATCATCTTCCAGCCTGCGCACGTTATCGAAGGCACGGAGTTTCCCCTGCCCGACGAAAACTTAACCCTCGAAAACAACTGGGCAGTGCATCAATTGCTGACAACCACAAACTTCGGCAACAACAGCCGGTGGTTCTCCTGGTACGTCGGTGGATTGAACTTCCAGATAGAGCACCATTTGTTCCCGAACGTATGCCACGTGCATTACCGGAAGATCTCCGGAATTGTACGGGAAACAGCGCGGGAGTTCGGACTTCCGTATAAGTCTACACGAACGTTCTTTGACGCGCTTGTCAAGCATGCAAAGTTGCTAAAACAGCTGGGGATGAGACCCACAACGCTGGCCTGATGAATATCCAACTGAACAAACCCTATAAGATTCACCCGGCGAAGCATAAACGCTACGACGTTCACTACAGCATCTGCTCGGCAGAGGCGTTGATCGTTCCGCGTCGCGACTTCGGGGACGAGTCTATTTCGGAAGTTCGGTGGGAGGACGATAATGGCGAGCTTCATTTCGCATCAAGTATGGTATTTTCAAATGCCAACCTGATCCGGATCAATGCCGCTACCGATGTGCGGCTTATAGAGCTTTGGGATCACTATTACGCCCCGGAGGGCCATGTTCAATGACCGGCAGCTCGACAATGGTGGTCCGGAGCAGACAGACAGAAGCTACCGCGCTGTGGGCAGAAAATGCCATAAAGCAGTCGGGAGACAGCTTTGATGAAATTGAAATGACAGGAGCTTGCCACGAAATAGACGAAATGGCGATTCCCATCGTTAAACTTTGGACGGGAATTCCTCGCACTTTCGATGACAGGAAACTTGGACAGTGCCCGCGTGGACCTTATATTAGAGAACGTATTGCAAAGTATGACGGAAACGCAGTACTTTGTAGTTACCGTGGATATTTCGGCAGCAACGGTAATCGATTCGCTAACAGCCAACGATTTACTCAAAATGTCGAAAGCGATCGGCCTGATGGGCGGCGCATAGGTAGTAAAGCGGCATCCGGCCAGAAGTGGCCGAGTATCGCGTTTCACCGGCCTGGCATTAACATTATAAAGTAGGACTTTTATTTACTAATTACTTAATACAATGAACATCTATGTTGCAAACATTGCCTTCAGCGCTGAAGAAGGCGATCTGAGAGAACTCTTCGAAGAGTTCGGTGAAGTATCATCTGCAAAAATCATCCTCGATAAAGAAACACGCCGCAGCCGCGGATTCGGCTTTATAGAGATGCCCGACGACACGGAAGCACGCGAAGCAATCAACAAACTGAACGGCAACTCATTCCAAGGCAAGACCCTGAATGTAACTGAAGCAAGACCTAAGCCTGAAGGCGGTGGTGGCTTTAACCGCGGTGGCGGTGGTGGCGGCTACGGCGGCGGCAACCGTGGTGGTGGCGGCGGCTACGGCGGCGGTGGTAACCGTGGCGGTGGTGGTGGCGGTGGCTACAGCAATAACCGCTGGTAACCAATACCAAATAACACATGACAGCCCTCTTTGCAAAAAGAGGGCTGTTTTTTTTCACGGAATACTGTAGCACACTATCAGCTTAGCTGGCGTAAGGCTTAAGCCCCGATAGCTATCGGGGTAACTTGCCGTGCCCCGAGAGTTGAAGCTTATTTTGTTTTTCATTCTGACTAAAAAGCAAACAGTTATTTACAACGTATCCATTATCGTTTAAACAACCCCGGCTCACGATAAATATTCGCGACATATTCATCAAGTGATTGCGGAGCATATATCTCTATAAAGTCCACTTCGTCATGATGCATTGATACGGTAAAGCCTTGCTCCGGAAAGATATTTTGATTAGAAGTTTTTCCTGCACGAGAGCGAAGCCTTTCTGCCGGCATACCCGCGTTACCAGCTTCCTTAAATTCCGCCCATAGCTGCTGCGTAAGTGCACTATCCGAAATATAGATCAGCATCAACTCATTATCCCTGAAAAAGAAATACTCATCTTTCGACGATAGCTGAACCCGTGTCGCGGGGATTATCTTTTCGTAACGGACGTCTTCGAGGATTTGATTGGGTTGCACATTATGATGCGCAATGAATTGATGCCAGGTAAGAGAGAAGTTCGATCGGTATTCGCCTAGGGTCATGGAGTGTACGAAGTTTTAACATCAATATGCGAATAACCAGGCAATGAGACAAAGCTTTAACTCCTTCATTTACCCCCTGACTGTTCAGCCGTAGTGAAAAAACATTAACATAACTTTAACACCCAGAAAGCCACGCCGATATTTTAGGAATCTAACTTACCGGCCAAATCGGCTCAATGTACCTCAACAAAGACTACAGCAACCATTCCGACGAACGTCTGTGTGAACTGCTCAGCCAAGGCGAAGAGAGTGCATTCGATTGTCTTTATACCCGTTATCGGAATAAGCTTATTCACATCGGCACCAATCGTACGCAATCCCACGTGGTAGCCGAAGAGCTCGTGCAGGAAGTATTTGCCGATCTCTGGCAACGTCGGTCGGCTATAACCATTACCCGAACCTTCTCGGCATACATACTCACCGCGATGAAATATGCCGTGCTGGACCACATCCGTTCGCTTAAAGTAAAGAACAACTATCTCCAGCAAATAGCAGCCTTCGAAAACCGTGTAACAGATGCTACCCGCGAACAGGTAGAGCTTGAAGAGCTCGACTACCATCTCAACGCCAGCATAAACGCCCTGCCTGAGAAATGCCGCGAAGTGTTCAAGCTAAGCCGTTTTGAAAACCACACCGTGCAGGAGATCGCCGATAAGCTGAACATATCACCCGACACGGCCAAGTATCACATAGCCCATGCACTCAAAACATTGCGAGTAAGCCTGAAACATCTGTATATCCTGATCTCGCTTTTCGTTATCGGCTAAGTTGCTGCCCTTCACTGTGCAACACGGGTAACAAGCATAACATTAATATAATATCCACAGCACCTACCCGCCCGCGCGGCTTGTACGACTTTGATAGTATATAAGCACAAAAGCGTTAATGTCTGACATACGAAAAAAGTTGAAACGATTTCTTTCCGGAAAGGGATCAGGAGAAGGGAAAGAGCTTTACGACGCCTGGTATCGATCATTCGACGATACCGGGGTGCCGGAGAAAATAAACTCTGCCGACGTGCAGCAGGAGCTCGGAAGAATGAAAAGCCGGACAATAGAATCCGAAACAACCAGGCCTTCTCTCCTCCCCTGGTGGCGCGCGGCAGCAGCCGTGTTAGCGATAGCCGTTGCTGGCGTATATCTATATCGTTTTATGGGTAACGTAAAGCAAAAGACAGACGACTATACTGCCTATAACACATCAACCGGACAACGCCGTCAGGTTGTGTTGCCCGATGGAACAAGTGTGTGGCTCAATGCCAGTACGGAGCTGCGCACACCGAAAGCCTTTGGAGAAGATAAACGTGAAGTCTACCTGTCAGGCGAGGCATATTTCGAAGTAGCCCGCGATCCGCAGAAACCCTTCATTATTCATGCCCGTGAGCTTACCACCACAGTACTGGGAACGGTGTTCAATGTGCGGAGCTATAGCGATGAAGAACTGGAAGAGGTGGCTGTGATCTCAGGCAAAGTTGCGGTAGCATCCGGAGGACATAAGACGTTGTTAACAGCCGGCAAAAAATTGACGCGGGTGGGTGAACTGTTCAGCGAATCGTCGTTCGACGACTTCGACCATTACACGACCTGGAAAGAGGGAAAGCTTGTACTGGAAAACCATCCTGTAAACGAAGTACTGAAAACCGTAAACCGCTTCTACGGTGTGGATATACGCGTACGTGGCGAGAACCTCGGTTCATGCCTGATCTCTACCACGCTGGAGCCGATGCCCGAGCAAGAGCTGGTGAACTTACTCTGCATGATCCTGAACGCCAAAGCGCAGAAAAAAGACTCTACTTACTGGATCTCCGGAAACGGATGTAACGAATAACAACAACCTAACCTCATGCAAAAACCAACTATGACACAGAATAACCACGACTAACGATATAACCACCCCTGGAGCGAAGCCTGGATGGCTTATGCGTCCTGACATTAAGAAGAAACGGCGGAAAGAACCTTGCAAATCCCATTCCGCCATTTCTATGCATTATCCTGTTTAACAGAATAACCTCTAAAAATATGAAATTAACATCTATACAACGTGACCATTGGTTGAAAATAATGAAAGCGACCAGCATAGTTTGTATACTGGCCACTGTGCTGCTTTCTACAGCATATGCCCACGGCGTTTCAGGCCAGCAGGTACTGAACCAACGCCTTTCGCTTACCGTAAAGAACGAGCCACTGCCCCAGGTACTGAAACGCATTCAGCAATTGGTGGACGTAAACTTTTCGTACAGGAACACCGACATGACCTCGGGCGAAAAAGTAACCCTGTCCGTTCGCGATAGCGAGCTCAAGGATGTACTGGCGCGCCTGCTTGCACCAGCCGGGCTGGAATATGCCGTGGCGAATAAGAACATCGTGATCCGGAAAGTAGCGCGCCGCCCGCAGGCAGCAAAAGATGTGGACATCTCCGGAAAGATAACCTCAGACACCGGTGAGCCGCTGCCCGGAGCCAGTATCCTGGTGAAAGGCACCTCGATCGGAACAACTACCGATGCCAATGGCGAGTTTACGCTGCGCGTACCGGACGACGGCGTGCTGGTAGTATCGTTTATCGGATTTGTGGTATACGAGGAAGCCGTTGGCAACAAGGTACGTTTCGATATCCAACTCACGGCAGACGCCACGCAGCTGCAGGATGTGGTCGTGGTAGGTTACGGAACATCGCATCGCTCCGAAGTGCTGGGCGCAGTTTCAACAGTGGGGTTGAAAGAAGTATCCAGCCGCAACTACAACACCGCCGCCGAGTTGCTGATCGGTACCGTACCCGGCGTAACCGTACTGAACAACGGCGGCGACCCGACTGCCACAGCCGACATCAAGATCCGCGGTATCGGCTCGATGAATGCCGAGAAGCCGCTGATCATTCTCGACGGCGTGATCTTCGAAGGTAACATCAACATGATAAACCCGAACGAGATCGAGAATATTAGCGTACTGAAAGACGCGGCATCGGCTGCGATCTACGGCGCACGGGCATCAGGAGGTGTTATCCTCATCACCACCAAGAGAGGAAAGTCGGCAAGCCACGTAGAAGTAAACTATCAGCAGGGAATACAACAGGTAGGTAAACGGCTGGAAGCCCTCAATGCCAACGAACGCGCCGACATAGCCAACATCGCTACTGACAACGCAGGCCTGGATCGTATACCTGCATTTGATGCTGTAAACAATCCCGACTCACGCGTTACAAGAACCAACTGGATGGACCAGATCTTCCAGACCGGTATAATAAACAACCTGGATGTTTCACTGGATGGCGGCAACGAAAAATCGAACTACTATATCTCCGGTGGCTACCGCCGCAACGATGGTATATTGCTGAATACGTACGGCGAACGTTATACAGCACGTATCAACAGCTCGCATGAGATCTGGAAAGGTGTCCGCATCGGAGAGAACCTATCGTATTCATCCTGGGATGGACAGACCGGTAACACCTCCAGCGGCTATACCGGCGGTATAATAGGTGCATTGTATTACCCTGCGAATGCTACCGTATATGCACAGGATGGCTCGGGCAAATTCGGTGGTGTGCCGGATCAGTATGCCAATGCATACGGCGATCTTATAAATCCGGTAGCCTATCTGAAACGCCTGGATTCGCACAGCCCCACCTCTACATTGCTCATCAACCCATACGTGGAGATAAAGCCGCTGCCCGGACTGCTCTTCCGCAGCAACTGGGGAATCACGCAGACAAAGCTCGACTACAAAGAGTTCAACGTAAAGGTATTGGAGACCGGCAAGATATTCGACTTCAACACACTGTGGCAGACTTCCGACAACCGTAACTCTTTCCTGACCGAGCAAACACTCACCTACGAGAAATCGGTTGGCGATCACAACTTCTCCGCGCTGGCCGGTTTTACTTACCAGCATAACAAACGCGAAATGTATGCCGTGAAAGGTACCGGGTTTGACAACGAAAATCCCGCATACCGCTATATGCAAAATGCCTCGACCATCACAGCTGTATCATCAAGCGGTGACGAAGACATCATCATGTCGTATGTAGGCCGCCTGAACTACAACTACAAGGGCAAATACTTGCTGAGCGGCGTACTGCGCCGCGACGGAACGTCAAAGCTGATCTCGTCAAACCGCTGGAAGGCCTATCCTTCCGTGTCGGTGGGCTGGAACATAACACAGGAGGCGTTCATGGAGGACGTAACCTTTGTCAGCGACCTGAAGCTGCGCGGCAGCTGGGGCATGATCGGTAACCTTGGTGCGCTGTCATCATATCCATATGCCGTAGGCCTCAGCCGCACACGGGCGTGGGTTGGCCTCGATCCGGCAATAGCGTATGGCTATGCCGAAGTGGGCATCTCGAATCCCAACCTGAAATGGGAAAGCTCGAAGCAGCAGAACATAGGCCTCGACTTTGGTTTGCTGGATGGTGCCCTTACCGGTTCACTGGATGTGTTCAAGAAAACCAACACCGATATGTTGTTCAGTAAGGTATTGCCCGGCACGGCAGGCGCGCCTAACGGCCAGTGGATAAACGGTGGCAACGTAGTGAACAAAGGCATCGAATTAGGCCTTACGTACCGTCAAAACAAAGGAGCGCTGGCATACGACATAACCGCCAACGTGGCGCGTGTAAAGAACGAGATCGGTTTTATAACCGAAGATAACAAGTTCCAGAATACCGGCCCGCTCGTACGCACATTGCCCCAGGCCAATATCAACCTGGTCGGCAGCGCGCTCGGTTCTTTCTACGGCTATAAAACCGCCGGACTGTTCCACTCTAACGACGAAGCCGCAGCGTATGTGAACGCTAACGGCAAACGCTATCAACCCAGCGCAGTGGGCGGTGACTTCAGGTTTGTAGACACCGACAACGATGGAGATATAGATAACGACGACCGCGTAATCCTGGGCAACCCCTTCCCGAAGTTTACCTATAGCCTAAACGCCAACATCATGTACAAGAGCTTCGATCTTAACCTGTTCTTCCAGGGAGTGCAGGGTAACAAGATCTTCAACACGGTACGTGCGCTTGGCCTGAACCCGGGCTACGGCTACAACATGCTCTCCGAAGTGAAGAATGCGTGGAGCCCGACCAACACTGACGCAAGTATACCACGCCCTTCCATGACAGACCCGAACAACAACTGGACCCGCGTGTCGGACTTCTTCATCGAAGACGGCTCGTTCCTCCGTCTGAAGAACGTGACGTTGGGCTATACGGTGAAACCAGGAGTGCTGGGCCGCATGAAGCTGCGCGTGTATGCAACCGCGCAGAACCTCTTCACCATCACCAACTACTCAGGTATGGACCCCGAAGTGGGTATCAGCAACTCCGGCGTAGACACGGGCATGTACCCGGTATCGAAAGTATATATGGCAGGAATCAATCTTAAATTCTAATTCAGGATCTGTATGAAGAAAATATTCTGGGTAGCCTTATTGAGCGGTGCGCTGATGGCTACATCATGCGACGATATGCTGGACGTAACCCCACAGGGATCGCCCACGGTAAGCAACTTCTGGCGTACGGAAAGCGATGCGCTCGCGGGCATCAACGCCGTGTATTCCGACTTTTCGGAAGACGATATGTACGGCCGTGGCTTCTTCTGGCTTAGCAACGGCAGCGACGATATCGGCACCAAACCCCGTGCCTTCTCCGAGAACGTAAAGGCCTTTAAAATAACCGGCAACGAAACAGAGATAAAAAGCATCTGGGCTCTGCACTATCGTGCAATGAAGCGCTGTAACGACGTGCTGCGCAACGTGCCCAATATTGAGATGCGCGAAGACCTGAAGAATCGTATCCTTGGCGAAGCGCATTTCCTCCACGCCGTAATGCATCTCGAGGTGGCTTACCACTACGGCGACAGCCGTGCGGGTGTACCGATCATGGATCGCGAAGATCCGGAGAACATATATATCCCGCGCACGAAGAGCGTTCAGGAGAACTATGCCTATATCGCCGAAGACCTGAAGAAAGCTGCCGACCTTTTGCCCTACTTCGAAACATACGATCCCACCGACCAGGGCCGTCCGCACAAGACTGCCGCCTGGGGTTACCTGGCGCGTACGTACCTCTACGCGGGTGACTGGGCTAACGCTGAGCTATACGCAGGCAAGGTGATCAGCAGCGGCAAGCACAGCCTACTGCCCGTGTTCTCCGACGTATTCATCATCAAGAACAATTTCTCACCGGAATATATCTGGTCCGTAACCTCCAGCGCCAAAGATGTTAGCCTCGGTTCGATCTTCCCCGGCGTGTTGCTGGAAGACAAAGGCTGGAAACAATATAACGGCTGGGGCGTATTCTACCCTACCGAAGACCTGTACGACGAATACGAAACAGGCGATGAGCGCCTCGAAGCCACCATACTGAAAACCGGGGACACATTCCTGTACTTCGGCCAGTTGGCCACCTTTAACCAGGGCGCTTACACCGTAAGCTCCAGCAACCGCACCGGTCTGCAATTCCGCAAGTTCATGGAACCCTTCGGCTACCCGAAGGTTGAAGGCTCCGTCGATACACGTTATGTGAACACAAACGCCGACAAGCCTACAACCGCGCTTAACGTGCCGCTGCTGCGCTACGCAGATGTATTGCTGATGGCGGCCGAAGCCAAACTGATGCAAGGCAAGAGCGCCGACGCAGAGATCAATGAAGTACGCGAACGTGCTGACCTTGATCCGATAAGCGGCGCTACCATGACAGACCTGAAGCACGAACGCCGCTGCGAGCTGGCCGGCGAATGGACCGATCGTCACTTCGACCTCGTGCGCTGGGGCGACGCCAGGGCTAAATATGCACAGCCGCTCTACCACGCTTATGCTAAAGAAGACAACGGTAGCCCGAAGATTATCTATGCAGGAAGAGAATTCAATCCGGCGATACACCACGTATGGCCTATCCCACCCGATGAAATTGCCGTGAGCAAAGGAACGCTCTGGCAGAACGAAGGCTGGTAAGCTACAGATCTTAGGTTTGATTGATTGCTAAGTGCCTCCCGATCCGTCGGGGGGCACTTTCGTTTCAGGAGCAGTAATTAAAAGTATTACCGCACCGCCCGCTGATATAGAAAATTCAGTCTTTCAAAATCCGGATGCCTGGCTCCATGCGCCTTAACATCAAAGATCATCACTCCTCCATTGTTTTTATCAAAGGCCGGCCACGCCTCCAGTTTCCCTCCATTTGGATTCCCTGTCCTGGCGAAGTTTACCCAATACGAGGACATCGCAGCAGCTAACCCATGATCAATATCAGTTAATGGACGATTGAGGAACTTCAGATTATCATAAGCATAACATATCTCCCCGCTGTGAAAAGCACCATACACATGGGTATCGCCAAACTCAGGAACCTGGCGGTTAAACAGATATAAGAATACGTTGTTCCGCCCTGACTTGCTTTGCATACAGGCCCACGCAAAGTTCTGTAGCCCGAAACCCATATCGCGCACCAGATTCTTCGCGGCTATCATCGCTTCCGGGTCAGTCGTGGCTGGGTAGAGCCGCAGGATTTCATCGCTGTCACCAGCGAACTGGTCGCGGACATAGTTCTGATAATCAGCCAACGTAGCAGGCGGCGTAAATACCAGGTCGTCGTCGTTATATCCTGTCAGTAAAGGAACCACCGTTTGTTTATTACCGGCAAAAATGATCTGCATGGATTCGGGAAGTACATAACCGTCGACTACTACACCACTACGTTCTTTATACATTGCCATCACCTCCTCTGCTGGTTGCTTACGTAACGCGGCAATGTCCGGCTTGCCGGCAGTACTCAAAAACTTTACCGCTGCCTGTTCCGCATCCGCCAGGCTCGTCGCTCCTCCCAGCCGGCCCTTTACAACATTCGCCCCACTCTCGGCAATCACCTTATGAAACAGCCCTCTGGCCAACGGGCTCGCGCAAAGTGTATTCACACTCATCGCACCTGCCGACTGCCCGGCAATAGTAACATTACCCGGATCGCCACCAAACGCCTCAATATTGCGCTGTACCCAACGCAGCGCGGCCATCTGATCCAGGATCCCATAATTCCCCGAAGCATGATGCGGCGACTCTTTCGTAAGCTCCGGGTGAGCAAGGAATCCAAACACACCCATGCGATAGTTGATCGTAACAAAAACAATCCCCTTCGCAGCCATAGCTTCGCCATCATAAATCGACACCGACCCTGATCCATTGACAAAACCACCGCCATGAACATAAACGATAACCGGTCTGCGCTCGGTTGTTGATTTAGCACTTGTCCACACATTCAGATACAAACAGTCTTCGCTGATAATACCATTCTTCGGAATTAAAAACTCTTCCGTCCATACAAAGAATGGCACAGGCTTACCCTGCATAGCATTAGGTCCGAACGAATCGCACTTACGCGTCCCTTTCCAGGGTGCCACCGGCTGCGGCTCCTTCCACCGAAGATCTCCAACAGGCGGCGCGGCAAAAGGTATCCCACGAAAGACCATCACCTCACGGTTTATTCCGACGCTGCCGGATATAAGGCCTTTATCAGTTTTTACAGTCGTGATATTGATATTGCTCTTTTGCTGCGCAAACATCATCGACGTTTCAATAAACATGAGTGCAATACATAAAATATGCGATAGACGTAATGCTGCCATAGCCTGGTCACGCCCTGGAGTTAATCAGCCAGGACATAAGGTGAAACTAGGAAAAACTATTGTCAGGAAAAATAATACCAGATAAGAACGGAATCACGACAGTTCATCCGGTCCAGGCTACAGTCCGGTAAGGAAAATTACCGTTTGGTGATCCGATGGGGCTATTTTTAGCCCTGTAATCATCAACCGACCTATGAACATCACACTACTCCTCCACGTACTGCTTATTATCCACATAGCCGGCGGCACAGCGGCGCTGATAAGCGGCCTTATTTCGATGCTTACCCGTAAAGGTGGCAAGGCACACACCCGATCGGGCAAAATCTACTTCTGGGGCATGACGTGCGTCTTTATCAGCGCCGTGGTACTTTCACTCGCAAAGGATAATATCTTCCTGTTCCTGGTAGGCTTCTTCAGCTACTATCTGACGGTACGCGGTTACAGGATATTATACCTGAAAAACCTGCCTAATGGTCAAAAAGCCACGGCCATCGACTGGATCATAACCGGAGTTGCCGCGCTGTTTATCATAGGCCTGGTCGCCTGGGGTATATTTCTGCTGATCGCAGGCTATAGCATGGGCGTGGTAGCGATCGTATTTGCCTTCATCGGCAGCCTGTTCCTGCGCAAAGACATCCTGCAATTCGCTCGCCCTCCAAAAGAAAAAATGCACTGGTGGTATGGCCATATCAGCAGCATGGGCGGCAGTTATATCTCGGCTTTTACAGCTTTCATCGTAACCAATATTCAGATCCCACAATATCAATGGGTACTTTGGTTGCTGCCGTCGGTTATCGGCACAATCCTCATCACCCGCACCATCCGTTACTACAAAGCGCGCTTCAATAAACCGGCGGCCACGGTAACCAACTCCTGAGTTAGAATTTATATAAAAAGGCGGGCACAAATCAGTTGTGCCCGCCTTCCCTGTTGATCTTATTAACGTTATGCCGGCACTCGCCGGGGCTTCTCACGCTCCCAGAAACGATGCTGCTTCATCGCCAGAACGAACCTGGAAGCCAGGGCCTTCATGTCAGCTTCCACTACAATGCCTTCGCTCTTTACCGTGTCTTCGCTGGAATCCGCTGGCAGCTTCTTATTGAAATACGTAGCTTCCAGTACCTGTCGGGCAGCTTCATCGGCGGCTATCGGCTTGCAATGTTTGAAAGCTTCGTTCAGAAAATGCACCGCGTTGGCTTCCGCCGCAAGAGTAGCTACACTGTTTACACCGCCTGGTACATAGACCGCATCATATAACACAGATGCTGCCGTAAGAAAACTGTTCTGAGCCTCAAGGTCTTTGCCACCTTCGCCCTTTACGAACCCAAGCTTGGGTGCAATGATCTCGACGATGGCACCCTCTTTCTCCAAAACATCCTTTACCGGACCCACAGCTTTCTCATCAAAACCATCGGCAACCAGGAAGGCCACCTTGCGCGTGCGTATACTATCCTTGATGGTATTAGCCATGCTGAGCGCCGCGGATTGCGCCAGCTTGCCTTCGCGGTTCACCGACTCATACGCCTGCGGATCGGCATCGGCGGGAATGCTTTGATTAAGTGTACCCTCCACCTGTTTAGGAATAGAAAGACCCAGACCGTAAGCCACTTCGTTAGCAAGCCCCTTGTCTATATTGGAGAGCACTACGAGCATACGCTCGCGAATAGCCACAGTCTTTACCTTACCCAGCTCAAACCGTAAAGCGTCAACAATATGATTCTTCTCCGGCTCCGACTGGCTGTTGAAAAATAAACGGGCCTGGCTAAAATGATCGCGAAAGCTTGCGCTACGCTCACGTATTTTTTTAGAGTCTATACGTTCTGCGTACGAGGTAAAACCGCCTTCGTCAAATTTGGCCTGGAAAGGACAGCCACCACCCAACGAGTTGGGGCTGTAACTGGTCTTACCCCGGTTGATCATTTGACGGCCATGTCCATCGCGTTGGTTGTTATGTAGCGGCGCAATCGGGCGGTTGATCGGCAGCTCATGAAAGTTTGGCCCGCCGAGGCGTATCAGTTGCGTATCCGTGTAGGAGAACAAACGCCCCTGCAACAGCGGATCGTTTGTAAAATCGATTCCCGGAACCACATGCCCTACGTGAAACGCCACCTGTTCAGTCTCCGCAAAGAAATTATCGGGGTTGCGGTTCAACGTGAGCTTACCCACGCGCTGCACTGGTACCAACTCCTCCGGAATGATCTTCGTGGGATCTAGCAGATCGAAGTCGAACTTGTGCTCGTCGGCCTCGGGTACGATCTGAACACCCAGCTCCCACTCTGGAAAGTTTCCGCTTTCAATAGCATCCCACAGATCACGGCGGTGAAAGTCCGGGTCTTTGCCCGAGATATTCTGAGCTTCATCCCACGCCACCGAATGCACACCCAGCAGCGGCTTCCAGTGAAACTTAACGAAGTGCGACTCGTTCTTGTCATTCACCAGGCGGAATGTGTGCACGCCGAAACCTTCCATCATCCGGTAACTACGGGGTATAGCCCTGTCGCTCATTACCCACATAATCATATGAGCTGACTCAGGCATGAGGGAGATGAAGTCCCAGAACGTATCGTGTGCCGATGCTGCCTGCGGCATCTCATTATCCGGCTCCGGCTTAACAGCGTGAATCAAATCCGGAAATTTTATAGCATCCTGTATAAAGAAGACCGGTATATTATTACCCACCAGGTCGAAGTTACCCTCCTCCGTATAGAACTTCACCGCAAAACCGCGCGCGTCGCGCGCAAGATCACTCGATCCGCGTGATCCCGCCACGGTAGAGAACCGCACAAATACCGGAGTTTCAATGCCCGGATCTTGCAGAAATCCAGCTCGCGTATATTGCGCAAGTGATTTATATACATTAAAAACGCCGTGAGCAGCAGAACCTCGCGCGTGCACAATACGCTCCGGTATGCGCTCATGGTCGAAATGCGTGATCTTCTCACGCATAATAAAGTCTTCCAGCAACGTCGGTCCGCGATCACCCGCCTTTAGCGAGTTTTGATCGTCATTTACACGAACACCCTGGTTTGTAGTCATAAACTCACCGGTGCTTACTTCCGTCTCACGGGCGAGGTCGTTGGTCTTTTCGTTTTCGATCATAGTTAATTCTCTTCTTCCTGCGCGGCTTCGTAGTTTATGTCGTTCTCCGCTATACCGCTGAGGATCTCGTCGGTGTCCTTCTCTTCTTCAAGCGTCTGCGCTAGAATGTCAGCGACTTCTTCAAGACCAAGCGTGCGCGCAAGCTGCGTAAGGCCACCGTAGGTAGCGATTTCGTAGTGCTCTACTTTCTGCGCCGCCAGGATCAGACCAACATCGCGCGAAGCTGTCCCCTTTTCGGTGTCTTCAATAATGCTCTCACCCTCCTGTACCAACCCTTCCATGGCATCACACTTTTTCGCCTGCACTTTCGTTTCGAGTAACTCGAATACCTGCTCCAAACGCGACACATGCTCCAGCGTTTGTGTCAGGTGCGTCTCGAACGCTTCCTGAAGCTCAGCGGATGAAGCAGCCTTCCTCATCTTCGGTAAAGCCTTAGTGAGATGTTTCTCAGCCCAGTAAATATCTTTGATCTCGTCCTTGAACAACTCGAGAAGCGCAGATTTCGGATTCATATCAGAAGCAACAGGTGCCTTTGCATCAGTAGATCTTCCTACAGTTTTTGCAGTTTTCTTTGCAGTTTTTGCCATATTATAATGAGTTTGATAAACCCATACCACAGAAAAACTAATGCCGTTGTTACATAACATGCGATTTGGATTAATGCCGATATGAGTCCCTCAAATGGGGTACTTTCTCCTTATTAATTGAAGGTGTCTGAGCCCCGGAGGTAAATCAACTCGTACTTGCGCAAACATCCATCCCATAACAACGACGGGCAAACGCATTTTATCTTACTGATTTCCACTGTATATGCCGGCATTCCGGGGAATAATCAAAAAAATATCGTTAATATTGTACAAATCAGTAAACAATTAATACCTTTACAACGTAAACCAGCAAAACAAACAGCCATGGCAGCAGGAAGACCCAAAATATTCGACGAAAAAGAGGCTATACGAAAGACAGCCAAACTGTTTTGGAAGAAGGGATATGCCGCGGCAGGTACTGAAGACCTCTTAAAGGTAATGAACCTGGGTCGCGGAAGCCTCTATCATAACTTCGGGTCTAAAGACAATCTTTTCAAAATGTCCATCAGTCAGTTCCTGGACGACACGCTGACCCAGCTCCGTCAGGAAGCCGCCAAAGTGAACAATCCGATGGAGTTCGTAAAGGAATTCTTCCGGGCAATAGCCAGCGCAGACGAACAGGTGCACCACCTGGGATGTTTTCTGGGGAACGCCATGGCAGAACTATCAAACGTAAATCCCGAGCTCGAATCCTACGCAGCCGATAAGCAGAAAAAGTTCGAAGAGTTCTTTTACGAATGCGCATTGCGGGCAAAGGAATTGGGCTTCATAAAAACAGAGCCTAAGCTTCTCGCACGCCATCTCCTGAACCTCTGGAACGGTATCAACATAACCCGCAGAATGTATCCTGAAAAGAAGGAGTTGCTGCCCGTTATCAATTTCAATTTACAGCTAATCGAATAGCTATTTTTTTGCCCTATATTTTACTGATCAGTACAATATACATCACCAAATAAGAACAACAGACAAATTTTTATGATAAGTACAGTACAAACAATGGCAGGCGCTTTTCTGGGATTAGCCCTTGCCGCAACAACATCATCAGCTCAAACGAAAACAACACCGGTAAACCCCGTCATTTATAAAACAGAGAAAGTAGACGGGCTCGACATCTTCTACCGTGAAGCAGGCCCTGCAAATGCACCGACCATACTGTTGCTCCACGGCTTCCCCTCCTCCTCGCACATGTATCGCGATCTGATAAACGATCTGAAAGACAGCTACCACGTAATCGCCCCTGACTATCCCGGCTTCGGTAACAGCAGCTTTCCTGATAGATCTCAATTCAGGTATACGTTTGATAATCTTTCGGCTGTGATTGAAAAATTCATCGATGCAAAGGGTCTTAAAAAGTTCGCTTTATATATACAGGACTATGGCGCGCCGGTTGGTTTGAGAATAGCCTCAAGAAGACCTGAGTTGATCAGCGCGTTGATCATTCAGAATGGCAATGCCTATACAGAAGGCTTTGGCCCTTACCTGGCGCCCTTCCCTCCTTTCTGGAATGCGCGGAATGCTGAAACCGAAAAGCCCCTTCGTGACTTCCTGACAATTACCGGCACAAAGCTGCAATACCTGGACGGCGTCGAAAACCCGGAGAACATCAATCCTGACGCTTACAACCTCGATCAGGCCTACCTCGACCGCCCGGGCAACGTGGAAGTTCAACTGGATCTGTTTTTCGACTATCAAAACAACCCAAAGCAATACCCGGTATGGCAAAACTACTTCAGCACCAAACAGCCTGCTACGCTGATCGTGTGGGGAAAGAACGATAAATTCTTCACCGCAGCCGGCGCAGAAGCTTATAAAAAACACCTGAAGGACATCGACTTCCATTTACTCAACACCGGTCACTTTGCACTGGAAGATTATCACACTGAAATCGCAGCCTACATAAAAGACTTCCTTTCCAAAAGAAAAATAAAATAATAAACCTGCCCGCCAGGTAAGAAAACCATGGAAACAAAATCGGAACTCTCTACGGATACAAAGATCTTTGGGTTAGACGTATCCACACCGTTGAAGAATATATTCTGGGGCGGCATGTTAGCCGGTACCCTGGATGCCGCCGCCGGGGTAATCGTATACTTCATATATGTAGGCTGGAATCCGCTTCAGGTGCTACAGTATATTGCCAGTGGCGTGTTCGGCCCGGGCGCGATCGACGGCGGTTTTATCTATATACTGGCCGGCCTGGTGTTACACTATATCATCGCATTCGCTGTCGCTGCGATATACTTTGTTGCGCAGGGCGTGATGCACATTCCTCAACGGCGAAACATTTTGGCAGGTCTGTTGTATGGAGTGGCAATATGGGCCGTGATGAACCTGGTAATACTTCCGTGGTCGAATGTTTCAAAAGGGCCGTTCATTCCGGGACTGGCAATTTGTGGTGTCATCTGGCACGCATCCCTGGTGGGCTTACCCATCGTACTGGTTACATCACGATACTATAAACGTAACTAAAACAATAACTGGCCGGTATTGTCTAAGCGCCGGCCAGCCTTTCACGAAACCCGAATACATGCGCAGCACGATAAACTATAACCCTATCACAATGAAAAAACAAAACATCCATTATAAGACAACAAAAGTAGATGGCCTCAATATCTTTTATCGCGAGGCCGGAGACGTGAGTAAACCTCACCTGCTCCTGTTGAACGGTGTACCTAACGCCTCCAGCGCCTTCCAGGAATTGATGAACGATCTTAAGGAGGATTTCTATCTTGTCGCACCCGACTTTCCGGGCTTCGGCCATAGCGACGTACCAAACCCAAAAGACTTCGAATATACATTCGACAATATTTCTAAAGTGATCGAGCGTTTTATTGACGTCATAGGTCTGAAAAACGTCACTCCATATGGCATCGGCTACGGCGGGGTACTGATATTCCGTATTGCGGTTCGCCGCCCCGATTTGTTCCCGGGGTATATCCTGCAAAACACATCCGCTTACCACGAAGGGCTTGGGCCGGTATTTCTGAACGCCGCGCCGTATCTCGAAAACCGTAACGAAGAAACAACGAAGCTGGCAGAACCGATACTGGGACGGGAAGGAATGAACCTGTTCTTTCTGAGCGGCGTCAGTGACGAGTCGCGCATTAATCCTGACAACATCGTGGGTGCGTTACATGCGCTGAACCGACCGGGACAACGAGAAATACAACTGGATCTGTTGTACAACTACAAGACTAATTTGGCCTCTTATCCCGACTGGCAAAAGTTCCTCAAAGAAAACCAGCCACGGTTACTGCTCGTGTGGGGGCAAAACGATCCCTTCTTTCCACTGGCTGCGGCCGAGGCTATAAAACGGGATGTGCCTTCCGCTCAACTTCATGCCTATAACACCGGACACCTGGCATTGGAAGAGTTTCATGTCGACATAGCCGGGCTCATCAAACGATTTATATACGATGCATAAGCGCCAACTCATTTTGTAATAAAGAAGTCAGGCCAGCCTGCCGGACAGGCTGACCTGACTAAAAGAAGGTTGTCGCCCTGGTTGAAAACGAAATAATACAATCCTGATAAAATCCAGGGCGTCAGATGTTGACCCATAGAAACGACTTCAACGCAGCCAGAAGCCCCTACAAAGAAGGATCCACCTGAAAACCGACAGACAAGCTCTTAACCACAACATTTTTCATAACTTTATGTACATGGCGCCGTCGATAAACATATCACACCGGTCGAAAGACACCTGGAGGTCAACATCTCTTAAAAAAACAGATCATGAACAATCAGCCTGTGTCAATAGATATAATCAGGAAAATTGGAGAGTTAGCACCGGACGGATACCTTGTCTATGACCTGCAACAGAATACAGTAACCTATTCAAACAGCGCCATGGCGGATATTCTCGATATCCCGAACTCCACAACGCAGTTCTTGAAGACAAGCATTTTACAGATAAATGTTTGCAGCAGTTAAATGACGATAGCCAGCTTCATTCGATAGAACTAAGACTACGAAACTCACGGATCATATCTTGCGACGCATACCTGCTTCGTGAGCAACATCTCGCTATTCTGATCGCGAAAGACATCTCAAACTCGAAACAGTTTTTGAATTATATAATAGAGTTTGGAGCCCGTAAAGATGCTCTTCTCGACATGTTGGCTCACAACCTGAGCGGGCCCCTTAACCTGACAAATAATCTTCTTAATCTGGTCGACCAGATAAATAACACGCAGCAGTATAAAACAATCAACAGCCAGACGAGGCTCATCCGGGAAAACACCCAGCAGTGTATAGAAATTATAAACTCCCTGCTGATGGAAGAACACCTGGCATCGGCCAAGGTATTTGTTGAGTCTAATCGGTTTGACATTGTTGCCAAAAGTCGTATCGTCATCGAGAGAATAAAGCCATTCAATGCAGACAAAGAGATTTCGCTTTACCCGGATGCGGACCAGATATTTATCAGCCTGGACGATGTGAAGTATTTCCAGGTCGTCCATAACCTGATCTCAAACGCCGTAAAATATACCCCACCCGCAGGTAAGGTCTCCGTTGAGATAATCGAAATGGAGGACCGTGTAGTTATAACGGTGGCCGACAACGGGATCGGAATACCAGAACATCTGCAACCTTATGTATTTCAGCGGAACACGCCAGCCGCCCGTCAGGGGCTAAAAGGCGAGAGATCCATAGGTATGGGGCTGTATATTGTGAAGAAA